>JAABUS010000089.1_pt1 | contig 209850 bp, 161 predicted proteins | sample 5560161 | NCBI WGS metagenome assembly JAABUS01 (sample SAMN10711885, study PRJNA513376) | rock metagenome | isolation source: Antarctica rocks | place: Antarctica: Victoria Land, Trio Nunatak nord | collected 2016-01-04 | reverse complement strand
ATAAATTAAATTCGAATTATTATTCTTATTAATTCTCTTTATAATATAATTATTTAATATATTTAATTTAAATTTAAATTATTATTATTTCTCTCCGCGATATAATTATTATATAAAATAAAATAAAATTTCTATTAATATCCTATCTTTATATATTATAATTATTAATTATATTTAAATTAACCCCTCGGTATAATTTCTCTTTTATATAATATAATTATTTTATAAATTAAATATAAATTATTATTATTCCTTCTCTTCTCTAATATATATTTATTTAATATATTTTATTTAAATTCTCTTTATTATTTTTCCTCTCTTTTATATAATTATTATATAAATTAAATTTAAACTTTTAATATTATTTAATCTCTATTTAATATAGTTATCTCTTTATAATATATACTAAATAAGATATATTATATAAAAATATAATAGAATTTAGCGGACTTATATAATTATGGTATTTTATTATAATTTATATAATAAGATTTTATTTAAGAGAATATTAATATATTACGATTTTCTTTTCTTTATTCTTTATTAATTTAATATATATACTTTTAACGACTAGGCCGAATAAGTTAATTTATTTAAATTCTAAATATAGTAAACTAGTGCTATAACTTATAGATATAATATATTTCTATTTATAGATATATAGTACTAGATATAAGAGATAAGAAGTAGATTATTTAAATTCGCTAACTAAATTTATTAATAACTTTAGCGGCGCTAGCCCGATTTAGATAATTTTAGTATTTTTGAAATCAACGCTAAAATGCGCATATTTTATATATATAAAGTGAGTTCATATTCCTAACTTTATATTCTGAAGTTCCTCGGGCGGGAGCGCTAAACGTTAAATCTTACAGGCCCAATTTCGACCCTCAGTAATCAATTAATAACTTTATAAATACTATTCCAAATTAGGTAATTCTTACATGGTTGAAACCGCCGAGGTCCATTCTATAATCGCTGAAAATTTGATGAAATTCGGTCTATAGATAAGCCTGTACTAAGGTTGTGGGTTTGGTTGTAAAAACTAGTAACTTGGCACCGATCTGACCAATCAATGCATGCAGATCATTGGGTTTGCATGCAAACCTGCATATTCGTAAGGTTAGGATGTGGTACTCTTTTGATCTTGTTTTTCGTTTAGTCCATCTAGTTGTATAGTACATCACCTGACATGTAGGATTAGGGAAAGCCATCTCATTCTTTTGGCAGAATATTGCTCATGGGCAGGTAGGCTTCGAAGATATTGAAATGACTTGATGACGATGTGGGCACAATGGTAAAGGCGGTAGGCATCCTCTACGCCTACTATTACATTCAGTCTTGCACACTCTCCACACCCATCCGTTAGCTATTCTAACAATTTCCATCCCCAATAGTTCAGTAAGTACAATATATAGAGTGTTATGAATTCCGATATCTAGGGTGTCCCATGCTACTACCTTCATACATATAAAGACCATACAAATACAAGATTACGCCACCCAATGCATTATAATTTCTCACTACAAAGCCTCTCATCTTCCTACCTCGACTCTCTGCGAGTACATGGCACCTCTATCGACCTCGATCTCCGTGGTCAGAATAATGCCTCCCTCGCCCATTCCGGTCAGAATATTCTCCGTGCTGTCCTCGTCAGGATTCGAAATAATGTGAGTCCTCCCCTTGGCACCTACAGCATAGGCTGCACCAGGTGGTAAAGTATATGATGTAAGTGTCGCCTCGCCGTCGCCACGCAGCGTGCTGAAATGTCTGTTGCGGGTGTATACCTCTGCGATGGGCTTAGTGAGATGCTTGTGTATTGCTGGTCTGAGAGGTGGGATCGATCCGGCGAGCAGCACAGTGTGTTGTTCGACACTAGACAAATTCAGCAAATTGCACTTCATTTCACCAAGCCAGTTACAAATAGGATGAATGGAATGGAATTGAAAAACTTACGCAGTCCAGATCATCAAGGCGGTCATATCATCTGCGGGAGTCAAGTCAATGTCCGAAACCGTGACAGAAATTTCAGTGGACTCTCACATGTGATATCCTTTGTATTTCCAAGTGTGCTGACTTTAGTCGTTTTCATGATGGCACATACACCGGCTCTGCCTAGTATCAGCCATGCATTCAGGTTTTTGTCGTCATGTCTGGACACACATCACGCCCGACCCAAAGAGTAGACACAAGACAACTTTCTTCATGGTCTTCATCTGCAAGTCCAGAAAATTAAGGTCGGGTACAGCGCAATGCATATATTGGAGAAGGCGGATGGCGCTGAACGATCAGCACGGTTACCCAATAACATTTAGAGTTCAATACGCGATCACCTCTTTCAAAGTATGCCATGTATACATATCGAGTCCTACCATTGCAGGTACCCGCCATGTCGATATTCCAATGCTTAGCGACTGGCGAGCATTGTCCATATATGAAACCCAGGATCGCCAGGATGATTATCCATTGCACGGTGCCGACAGTCCAGAGGAACGCCGACTGTATCCTGGCATGACGCGGTCCCTTGATTGTTGCGAGGTATGTGACCTCTGCAAGCTTTACCAAATGCGACTGCCAGAAGCTGGAACGGCTGCGCGACCCAGCAGTACTTGAGAGCCAGCACGATATTCTTTGGGGCCAGCTCAGTGATGTGCGTTCCCATGCCTAAATGTACGGATATCTGGGTAACGATTTGGCTGACAATAACTAATAACTAATTATATGCAATCAGTATTGCGCATTTGCAAAATGAAAACAGGACAAAATTTACGAAAGTGAAGAAGGTCAGATACGAATCAAGTCTGATCTGCCGTACTACCAGGATGTCCGCATACAGGCGTAAGCACACCACCACAAGCGTAACGACGAATAGGACCCAAGTGACTGCCAGCAGCACAACCTGCATTCCCAATGGGAGGAGCTGCTGGCGAAGACATACTCGCAATGAGCCTCCAGGTCACAAGGAGTCCTTTGAAGCGATTTCGATTACTAGATACCCATCATCGTGCACGCAACGCTGCGGGCACGATGGGTATCTATCTCTCCCAATGTACCACATCATCCTGCATGAGGGCCGCCCCAACGGCGGGGCACCAGGGGCACAGATCATTTCAAGAGTATACTAGGCCGCAATCCAGGCGCCTTGGCATCCATCTTCTTGTTCATGAAGCTTGAAAAGGGTCTCAGTTACCGAGCTACCAACGTAGGGTTCATGGCCCGAAGCCGACACGATTGTGGTTTTCCAAGGCATTCGAAAGTAAGGGTGGTGTCAAGTACGCTGGCAGATACAAATCTGGTACCCGACAGGCCTATAGGGTGGTTGAAAGCGGTGGGGACGCAGGCCACAGTGTGTATGAGCTTCGCTCGTATCGAATGTCACGCAGCAGCGGGGCCCACGCACCACACGGCGCACAAAGTGACTTCGGCTTCCAAGCGAGCACTAGAGGAAAGATAAGTAGGTTAGGGCCGTAGCGATAGTCAGGCATGCCATTGGTCGGAATTTCTTAAGGCCCTGATCAACCTCCAATGCTGCCCGTCTGGAGTTTCTCCGGCCGCTCCTCCACTCCCTTAGGTGCAGGCACAGCACGCTGAACGCACCTGCCAGTCGGAAAATCTTTCTGTAGTCTGAAGATCAGGGCTGCACACAGCCAATGGCCATAGTTCTATTAGTCTAAGAATAGCGCCATGGTTGTGCATTGGACTTCCGCGCTACAGCGGCGAGACCGAGGAACCTAGCCCAGGAGGCCTCCAAACATTCTAAAGCGACGGCAGGGCACGACCCTAGTCAATGCATGATGCGTGTATCACGGCCTCAAGATAGAAACGCACGTGATAAGGGTAGTTCTATGAAGGCGTAGATCAGAGTACCGCGCAAACGGATCGTAATGCATATTCCATGGCCTACCGATACCTACTGGAGTGCGCATATCCTTGGTTCAACGCAATGGGGGAGAATATCGTACGAGAAAAAAGGATGATGATGTCTTGGCAAAGGGAGGTTGAGTACTCAGGGATCAGAAAATATAGGCTTAAATCGTGTATAATGATTTAAATTTCAAGGTTTCGGTCGACTTGAACCTGATCATCGACGACAGCCGATAAACATATATTCGCTAATTCGAAGGCGATAGTCGGCTATCGATAGTTGCCTCCTTGGGCCACCCTTGATAGATGTAGTAGCAATCCTGCAGATAAGATTCATACCGCGGCATGATCAAGCAATCCAAATTCTAGTGTCTGTGACTCCAGTAACTGGGCTTTTAGCGCAAGGCCTTTGCCCAAGATAATGGAGGCTGCCCACAGGCGGATATTGTACGTTAGTAGCATTACAGCTCGAGTGACGTATTTGCTAATCTTGAAGGCCTGACTGGGCTTGCTTTGCTAGATTGATTCATCTTCTTGACAAGGACCCACGTCTGGCCAGCGGAATTTTTGGTGTTGCTGATCCAAAATTCGTTGCTGTACACGTTTGTCCCACCACCTTCTGTACTATTATAGGGGTCTGGATCATGTAGAATCAGTACACATGGACTGTAAGCTTGATAAGTCTCGAGGTGAAGTGGAGACTGGGTTGTGGACGAATCGGAAAGAGTTGTGAGATTCAGTGTCACGGCTGGCTCAGTTTGATACCCTGCAAAATTGCGTCAGTAGAAATCCTTCTTGCGGAAAAATTGGCGGATGCGGACATGTGAAGCTACTCGACGTGTTGCGGGTCCAGCACTGGATTTGCAGAGTTGGAATATATTGTGCTCCATTAGAGGCCCCCGAGACGGCAATGGTGTCCTTGTCGGAAACCTTGATGCCGTTGTCGTAACCATTGATGAACTCTGGATAGGTAAAACTATATAGGGGCACTGCTGCAGGTATGTACGATGCAGCTGAGGATGTCACAATTGGGGTGGATGTATAAGAGGATACTTGTGAACGATCCGGAAAAAGCTGAGGAACAACGCGGAAGCATGCAAAGTCTTGCAAATGGAGGCCATGTCTTTGGTAAATCGTCGATGAGTGGCAATTGTCGGCTTCAATAGCAAAGAATTTGATTGAGGTGGCGGGCTCTTATTGTTTGTTGGTAATGAGTACGGTTCATATATAGGAGAAGTAGAAATATGAAGAACACAAAGACGGGCTGAGGACGAGGCCGAGTCTGCTGCGCCTAGCGCGAGTGTGAGAGGTCCTGTCGCCGCCAATTCAGCGGTAGCGAGGTAATAGGGTTTTGCGGGTAAAGAGGGCGAAGTCTCAGACTTGTTTCATCACCCAACCAGAGCTTTTATAGGCATCTTGAATTTCGTCTTAGTATTTTTGTCCTCCCTTGCTATAGCGAAGAGAGCGACCAATTAGTATTTTAGTAATCTAGACAAACAGTAAGGTTGACTTGGTATGCGAGGATAGAGGTCAACAAGGAAGCATAATTGACGGAAGATTGGATTGCGCTTATAGCGTTTCAAGCTTCGATCGTATGTTGCCTGTAGCTATTCTTAGCTATGCAGTGGCTTTTTAGGCTTCCAGATGCTTTAGATACGTGTTCTATCACTTCGCCTTCGTCTGTTCAGTCTGGTACATCCTTACAGACGGCTAGAGGGCCCTTCGCAGAAGCGTCATCTCATGGCGATGCTTGAAATTAAGTTTTTCAGACCCGGGGCATTGAAAACTCGAGCTTTCTCGCAGTAAGGATCCTCCACGCCCAAACAGTCCACCTAAATTATGGATGTTAGGGAGCATGGTGTCAAACAGGGTTTGTGTGAAAAGGGCACCGAGGACATGCCTTAATGCCGACGCGCTGGAACAGTATGAATATATATGTATCTCGAGGCACATCAAAGTAGAGAGCTTCTTTCTACGCTATATACCAAAGTCATTACCTATATAGGTTCGATCGTATGTTGCATGAAGAAGTATTGCACGTAATACTAGATTTCCAAGTAATGCCAGACCGCATACACAGCTGTACAAGGCTTGTGACACTGCAACCAATTCTGTCTTCCAAGTAAACCCAATCCCTTCCATCTTCAAACAAGCTGCCCGTTAGGTAATGACTGCATGCTGCGAAACCAGACTATGACGAGTATCTCAATCAACGAAAGGATCGTCCAATCCTCCTTTTTGCGAATCCTTGGGCATTTCTGGGGCTTTCTTCTTTCGTCCTCCGCCATTCTTCGACTTACCAGCAGATGAACTTCCAAAGCCAAAGGAAGGTATGTATGAGCCGTAGCCCGAGCTTTGTGCTTTGGGGGTCTTGCTTCCTTCAGACTCGCTTGGAATGCTATCGGCTTTGTCTTCGGCTGCTTGAGGAGGTTCTTCTTCCGGCTGAGTGTCCTCGCCTTTCGGCTTCTCAGCAGCACTCTCAACGTTCTTCTCTTCTTGGACAACCTTGCTCTCCTCTTCGTCTTTAGTAGTCTCCAACTCTTCGGCGGGGGTTGTGGACGGCCCCTGTTCGGGTGCCTCCTCAGCAGCCTCATCCTGACGACTCTCCGAATTTTCGGCCTCGGATGTGCTCGGCGTCTCTTTCAAGACTGGTTCTTCTGCCTTCTTCGAGGAAGAGCCAAATCCAAAGGACGGGATGTAGCTTGTGGCACCTCCGGAAGCCGGCGCTTTCTCAGTGGCTTTGGGAGTTCCTTCCTGATTATCTTGAGGAGCGCCAGTGGCCTTCTCAGATGGTGTTGGAGCATCTTTATTCTTGTCTTGCGCATCGAGAGCCGGCGTTGGTGGCTCTTCTGTCGAGGGAGTCAAAATCTTTTCTTCATCCGTCGTTGTAGTTGGTGTAAGGACCGGCTTACTGGAGCTGCCTTGTGTGCTCACACTTCCCGCTCTCTTTGGGACGAACTTCTCGGACTCTCTGCGTGTCGACTTGGCCAGCCCTCCAGAACTTGGGCGTTTTCCCTTGGGGTCTTTTTGCAGCTGCGTGGACGTCCCCAATTTGGCCTTAGCGTCGCCGGTAGACGCTTTTGGTGTCCCACTCGATCGGAAGCTGGGGATGTAGCCACTAGGTATATAGCCTGCAGCTGTGGCAAGATATGTGTTCGGCGCAGCTGAGGAGGCCGTGCTCTGCGCCTGGGCGACTCTGTCAGTCGCAACTTCCTGACCTTCGGCTCCACCTGACCGAGAGATGTACACCGCTTCCTTCGCCCGCTGGTACATCGATTTGGTGGCTGCATCGGTGGCCTTGTTGGCCGTCTTTGTACTACCTTTGACCGTGCTTTGTGGATTGGATTTGGCATCTTCGACATCGCTGGTACTAGGGACTGATGGGGGTGATAAGTATAGTTGTTCCACAGCCCATTGCATCAGACCCTTCTGCGTCTTTTGATGCACTTCCTTTTCCATAGCCTTGGCCTGCTTGTCCGCATCTGCATCACTGAGCTTCTTTGAGGTGGCTTGTTTACGACGCTTCTGGTATTTTTCGTAAGCTTCGCCTGCCAGATCCTTTGCGTCTTGTGTGTAGTCTTGCTTGTTCTCTTCCTCAACCATCGTTTTGAATGCCTCGGCTTCTTTGGCAACTTCATCTTTGTCAATGTCTTCGAAGCCGATCTTCTGGAGGATAGATCCGATGAGATACCTATAGCGTAGGTGGCCCGAGACACTCTCCGACACATCTACATTCTCGACACCGAGAAGCCCGGAGATGGGCATCAAACCAGCTACACCATATTGAAGGCTAGATGCTCGGTGAAGGAAGCCGAGCAGGTAGTCATTCTGCGAATATACATTAACCACCCGACCGCTGACAGCTGTGCGCATGATACGCCAGGCGCTGATATCTGAAGGGATTGGGGCTCCAATCATGACAACTGACTCGACCAGGCCGAATGCTTTACGCTCGGCCAGCGAGGTCAGACAAGACCATATAACCCTTGCACCTACTGAGTAGCCAATGAGGGTGACTGGCCGTTCGCCTTGGGTTCGACTGATGAGTGCTTCAGCGAGGACCTTTCCGGCCTTTTCAGCACGAGTTTTAGCCAAGCTGAAGGGATTCTCAACTACACGTGCAATCTTAACGAGCGCGAGTGGCCAAATGGCGGAAGAAAGCTCAGTATAGGCTGCCCTCGTTGCGAATGCAGATTGAGCATAGCCATAGGCTGAGTTCGCGGCCATGGTATTGAAGCTCTGTCCCATCTTCATAAGTGTTTCAAGCTCGAAACGGAGCGCGAACACCTCAGCACTGGGGCTGAGAACGCGCCATGGTGTTACAACCTCCTCCTTCTCCAGAAGCCAGCCAGTAATGGCGATGATAACCCGCAAGCGGCGATTATCTGTGGCAGCATCCACCGAGTCGTCGTGCTCTTTGCGCTCTCCATGGACAGGTAGGAATGCAAAGTCTTGAACATCAGCTGAGAGATTGCGCATCATATCGCTAGTCATACGACCTCCGTAAGCTCCAAAAAGACTGCCAACGAGATAGGTGTTTCCTGCAACTGTTCCAAGGTACCCTGCAGCTGCAGAAGCCCCTAGACCAAGTTCACTCATCGCAGTACCAACACTGGCTGCGATTAAAGGCGCAGCATACCCACCGGAGAGTCCAATGACCGCTGCGCCAGCAACAGTCGCTAGCCTCATTTTCCACTTGCGTGATTCCTCGCTTTCCTTTCCTTTCTTCATGGCCTCTTGGCTTGCAGACATTTGCTTGGCTACTTCAAGAAGACCCTTTGCCGTCTTCTCCTCGTCTTCTCGGAGGTACTTTAGCCCCAATTTGAGACTGGAAGCTAAGTAGAGTAGGAAGACCCGAGAAGCGGCTGTATAATGCTCAGAGCTCAATAGCAATAGAAGAAATGAATGTAGCACAAGTGCGCGCTTCGATATGGACAATGTCGTCAGAGATGTGGAGATTCGAGGAAACAGTTGCTCAAGCTTTGGTGGAGTATAGGTCTCGTCTTTAGCTTTGGCATCGATCTTCTGAACTTGTCCTAAGGAAGCGCCTTTGTCTTCTGCGACCTGCGCTGGCTGCTGTGAGGCTTCTTTGGGCTTGACGGTCTCTTTGACGCGTTCCAGAAAGCTAGCTCGCCACTCATCAAACCACTTGAGGCTTGCTTTCTTCAAATCCTTCATCTTGGGCGCTGATAGTTCCTTCTGCCTCTCGTCGCGTACTTTCCGCTCTTTGTCGTATGCACTTACGTCGACAGTACCAGGGTCAAAGTCTAGATTTGCAAAACCATCTTCTTTGGAATTTTCTTTCTTGATCTTTTTGAGGGTAGCAGTAGCGTCAAAGTTCTCCTCAATGGTCTGCCGCATACGTTTTGTAATTCCCGAAGTCAATCGTATCAGGTCCTCACACTGGGTGTCCGACAGGATGGACTTTAGGTCTTGCTCCTCTTCGTCAATCTTGTGAGCTACATTGCCTTTCTTGCCGTTCTGAGCATCGACCCGCTTCATCTTGGCTTCGATTTCTTTCTCGAGCGCCGCTGAGGACTTCTGTCCTTCTGCAGGCGCTGAGGGCTCGGCATCCTGTTTTTTGGGAAGCTTAGGAGGTTTCCGCTTTTCACCAGCAGCCATCGGCTTGCCAGAGAGATTCGAAGACATTCGTGGTGCCTTGGAAGGCTTTTTTGGTAACGAGGGTGCAGGACTCCCTACACTGTTGTCTTTGCGAGGAAGTTTGGGAGGGGCTTTCTTAGGCCCAGATCCTGATTTTGCGGTGTTAAAAGGCGGCCGAACAGAAGAAGCTGAAGGCTTTGGTGCCGCGATAGATGATCGGCGACTTGTATCACTTTGCTCGGTAGCTGAGGACGTATCTACGCTCTTCTTAGATGCAGGCATACCAGATTTACGTTGGGTATTCATGTTGATGGTGCCGTGAAAAAGCGGTAGATACATGAGATGGCCGGAACGGTTGAGTCTGTACAGAAGAAGATGACATAAAGGAAGTGGTGTTGGTGTCAATGCTGCGGGTACAACTCGTAAACGTCGATGACACAAGAGTTCAACGGTCGATGAAAACTTGGTTCAGCTTCTGCAGATCTTGGAAACGGAGATAATTTCCGTTAAATCCAGCTTATGTAAGCAAGGATCCGGCAAGAAGTAGGCCTCCGGAGACTACGATGCGCATCAATGCGCGTATTCTACCAGTAATGGCAGTATCTCTGTCTCTGTCATGCTATTACGACCTACCTGGACAACCAAAAATGAAGCTGTAGCAGTACTCAACCGACGCAAGTCGCGCATGGCGTCTCAATACCGGAGCGTTGTCAAGGCGCGTTCAGAACAAGCATGGGTTTGTGGCTTTCGACCCTCAACCCACCTAGTCAGTGTGCTAATGTATCCTCTTTTAGATGTATCTCCAGCCTTGAATCGCCTCCACGATTCCACTACTTCCTCCAATTGCCCCTAGAGCTGCGCACCAAAACAACAAACTCGCTCTTCATAATCGAGATTATGATTTGTAGTACAACATCATGAGGCCCGCATGTTTTATGCCTACCAGAAGCCGCACAAGGAGTGGCAAGAGTGTATGACCCTTCTCGGAAGAACCGTGGGAAAGACAGCGCGCTTTGGAAGGTACGCCCAGACTCGCGGTAGTCTTTGAATACTGGCAAACATACTTGCGAGGCAGGGGAGATACCTTATGGCAATAGCACTACAATTCAGACAGTTGGAATGGACGGTACGCTTGAAAAGACCATTGGAGTAGGAAACGAAATGTCGGGCATTGGCACCAGGAAATAGATGTTGTCCGTCACGTTCGTATAGTCTTGCGCCTACCGACGATCTTGAAGATAGCCACTCAATCCGAGAGATTGTTCGCCTAGACATACTATACGATGGTGTGGTACGGGCAAAGCCACTTAAATCTTTGAAGGGATCGAGAGGACAATCATAAAATACCGCTCACGAAAAATACCTCTTCTCGAGTACATAGGCTCCTATGGTAGCCACCCTCGAGTCTTCTTGCCAATTTTCATCAGAGCTAGTGTGAACTTTTCTAAGTTCAAGCTTCGCTTCCAGACCGCATACCGACTAAAGTCGTTCGCCGACAGCGCAGAGTCTCAAGTGCACAATAACATTGAGACCTGGCGAGTGCAGCGCAGCAGTGATCGATCAGCTCGTTCGTTTGAAGAACGTTGTGCAGATATTGCTTCTGCATGACGCCGGAATTTACCCATATGCCATGCTTCAGATGTTCCTGAATGACTGGTCATAGCTCAAGCATGCGTTGCCTTGCTTGGGCGATGTGGGCGTTCAGGACCCGAGAGACGATGGTCCATTCATTGGAACAGAGTCTCTTCGGAAATCCTTGGAGAATGGTTATGTCAATGATGCAAGAGCAGTTCTGGGTGATCGAACGGAGGAATCCGATGACTCGAGCGTGTATTCCCAACCAATCTACTTCAGCAGCCCGGTCTTCCGGCTGAAGGGTGCTGCGGACTACTACTTCAAGTGTTGGTTTCTTTTTCGCTTTAGAGATGACCCCACTGAGTCAGGTAGACGGTACGGGAAGCGCCCAAGATTGCGCAGATTGTCAGCATGCCCTCAACGCCTTGGTCCTTTGAGCGTTGATTGGGTCTGTGGAGCTGCAGGGTCCCATCGTCCTGACACCTTGCATAAACACCCCACCTTCCTCCCCAGCGCTCACTGCTTTGCACGACATGAACTCCCACATCCACTCGTTCAACTATCGTGATGGCAAGTCCTTCTAGATACCTGAAATTGGTCGACGAGCCAGGTGCGGCTAAGTTTGCTGGAGATTGCCACGTCTGCCTCGAAATGGCACAAGGCAAGCCGCTGAAACAACAGCTGACTCCCGCAAAGACCTGTCAGCTCTGCAGCAACCATTTCTGCGAAAATCATAAGGGAAAAGACTCAGGCGTTTGCGAGATCGAACACGAAACCTACTACAACAACCCAGCTCATCGCACTCGTCATGCTCCCATGGAGATCTTCCCATCTCTTGAGGCAAGGGCAATGAGGCTAGGAAACACCAAGTCTGATCCATCTGAGGTATTGAGCACATACTGCGTCTAAGGCCTTGATGTTGACGCTGTGTAGCAAGGATCAGGATCGTTAACGCAGGTGTTATCCAACTGAGACCATGTCTCTTGTTAGAAGATGAAACAACGATCAGAAGTACGGGCGCTTGTAACGATTCTCTTCTCAAGTGACGGGCTATGTGCCTGGAGTGGACATTTCGTCACCTTTCAGCGCTTAAACGAAGGTGCTTATTAATATTTTACGCCGGTCTCCTATCTTCACGATATATGAATTTTATTTTCTAATGCCCTCAGACTCCTTAATTCGACTAGCACTTTTCGACCGTCATTATCGTCCCCTCTGTTGATCTCTAGTAGTTGCATACCTCTTCCACTTGCTAGGTTGCACGAATCTAGTAACTGGTACAACCGCGGTTGTGACAGTAGGCCCACATACTCGCAGTATGATTGTTTTGCGATGCCAACTCCACCTTAACTCAGATTATTGTTAGAGCTAAGACTCTACCTTGTAACATCAGGAAGGCTATGAAGCCGCGTATCATACGCAGAGACTCCGATACTATGTGTGGATTAAGGGAAGGGCACGACACCCTTCAGAATAGCTTCAACCATCTCGAGCACGTCCACATTCTTTGGATGTTGGATGTGACCTGCTGGAATACCGGCGTTGATCGGGTGTGACTGCATCTCCGCGGATCTTGAAACCATGCTGGAGTCTTGTTTGGAGGTGTTTCCATGGTGCGCTAGATTTGGCCAACAAAAGAAATAAAGACTTAGGTAAAGTTACATGCATACCGAGCTAGTATATTTTCTCTTTCGAGATGTCATTGTGCGAGTACATGCATGGCAACTGCTCTCTAGCTTCCTTTGTCTGACTTTATCCGATGTCAGTACCCTTCTGCCCCACACGCTTTACTCGGCAGACTTAAAAGAATACTTGACGGAGGAAATGCCCTCCAGTGTAGTCGTCAGCATCCTGGTGCCTTTGACCTCGGCCTCCATCGCCTTTAATTCCTCCACGTCCCAGTTCGCCCACGCTACCTTGCCCTTGAGAAAACGCGCTTCGGGACTCGCAAGCCAGACAATGAAGTGAGCTGAAAGATTGGCTACAATAAGAATATCTTAGCATGTGTCTCGTCCAGAACAGTAGTCCACTCACTATCATCGAATACTGAGAAACTGGCCCCTGCAGCGAGACTCTTGCGGACCATATCAGTAAGAACGAGCCCAGGATGGACATTGACAACATGTAAGTCTGGATTCTCCGCTTGCACACAATCGAAGAACTTCGACTGTGCAAGCTTAGAAGATGCATAGGATGAGCAGTGGGACATGGGGGGTCCCTGCGCTATGGCGGTCGTTACATTAATCAGGATCGCCTTGGGGGCTGCCGCTTTGAGGAATGCCTGGGTGACAATGAAAGCGCCTTTGACGTTGATCTCGAAACCAGACCACCAGTCATCAATGCCGGAGTCGGCAATTGTAGCAACCGCAGAGAGGTGGCCTGCATTGTTCACCAGGATATCGACTTTTCCAACGGAAGCGAAGACGGCGTCAATTGCCTTCTGATCGGTGACATCAGCCAGGGCGGGGCAGACGTTGACTTCTGGGTAAGAGGCTTGGATGTCTTTCTTCGCAGCCAGCAACTTCTCGTCGGTTCGACCTGTGATGACTACTTGAGCTGCCCCAGCTGCGGCAAAAGCACGGGCGGTTGCGAAACCGATCCCAGAGCCACCGCCAGTGATAAGAACCTACATTACCGAGTTAGCTCCGTCAAAACGAGGAGATTTCTGCTAGAAGAACACTCACTGTTTTGCCAGCGACAGAAAGAGAAGGCTTGGTGGGAGAGATCGCGGGGTAGGAGGCGTTGTGCCAGGTTTTGGTGAGCGATGGATGGTCCATCGCGAGACGTTTCGTGTTACGAGCTGTAACGAAGGCCGTCTAGTGTGAGGTTCTTCGCTTTATCAATGAGTAAGTCTTGGAGGACCGGGTGATTTTGCGTTACCGTCTTTTTGAGGTGCAGTCATGCAAGGATGTTTTATCCCACAGTAAGTCACGTGTTGTCAGCTTCACTCTTTTGTGTAACCTCTGCATGTTGAGATTGAGCATACAGCCGTGACAGCCAAAAACTGCAAGAGTGAAGATTTTGAACCAATGGAATCGGGACGGCCCTTAGTCACTCTTGCAACTTTATTCCTGGCATATGGTTACAGCTCGGCGGTCATTTATGTTGATGGGTAGAGAGTGTGCTAAAATAGGCCTATAACTCGATGTGAGCATCGTGACGTAGACATTACCTGTTCCTTGCCAGTCAGCGAGGCTGTGACTGCTCCCTCTTCTGGTAAATTTACTACTAGGCTTCTGTTCTGGATCTCCACACACGATCTAGCCAAGCGTTTCCTCCCAGGATGAGAGACTCGAGATTTATCCGGCTTACTCTATATTTGTGCTTTTGTGCCCTCGGCTTTACAGCGCCACCTATCGCGGCCGTCATTCCCAATGCCCTCGTCCAAGCCAGTGAAGACTTCAGCTCAAATACTACAGTCAATATCACCGTCCCAATCCCTTTGGAGTAGGGCCAATCTCTCACAAATTTCCAGACATCCATCTATCATGCTGACGTGAACAGTGTGGTACCGAAGGACCCTGTCGACTTTCCCGTCCTTGCTTCGGACTTGGGTTTCCGGGATTCGGGCCCGGCGTCGTCATAGCTCCTGGAGAAGTAGACTTTTGCCTCCTGCAAGCAGCGAACCTTGCAAACATGCATTTCGGCTCTGATAAACCCATGAGCGCGAATGCAGTTCAGACCAATTCTGGCTCTGTCCGTATGAAAGTGTACCCGAGGAGTACCCTCACGTGGGGAAAATGGGGAGCCACGATCAGAGGTATTACCGATTTTGTGCATACTTATGGTCTTGTCGACACGGATTTCTATATCATCGAGAACGGCCAGACTATTGGAGGCGGCCTGCTTTGGAATCATTGAGTAGTAACCGCACTGGTATGAATCGTTGCACTGGCAATGCAAATGAAATTATCCTATAAGTTTCCAGGTCTTAAAGGTACATCGCATATCACAATTCCCAGTATGGGCTTGCCAGACTCCCTTTGATGAGATCTTGAATGCTTGATTCTTTTCCTGGACAATTTGCTGCGGGGTCTTTCCAAAGATGGATCCGCGTATGCGTTCGTCGCATCGCTTTTGTCCACAACCAATTTTTTTGGTTTCTGTTAATGCTTTGTCATGGCTTCCATCCAAAGTAGCACTGATTTGTAGCTGGCGAACGACGAATGTCCGGAGGCAATCCACTTAATGAACAGCAAAAGCCTAGGTTCCCTTGCAGCGGCTTGACGTGTTACGGTCGAAATATTACTTTCAGTATCTAGAGATTAGGTTTTCTGTATCGCCATCCGCGTAACCTATGTCGCCGATGGTGGACAACGGGAGATTGGTAGAAGGCGCACAAAGGAGCATTTGACAATGATTACAACGTGTTAACTACATTTTTCACGGATTACAGATGTCATTCGATAAACAACACCGCAAAGCCATCGCTGGCTTCGGAATTCGCGGAAAATACCTCTTCAGAGTCCAAAGTATAGACGACGCCACGTCCTCATTCTTCATGAGCATGCACGTGCCCCCTCCGTAACTGCAATTGAAGCCATGGCGGTCCCTGGTTCTAACAGACTCTCCTGCTCTATCCGTGAGTTCCAGCAGGTGGAAGTATGACCTAATCATGTGCAACATATCGGCCTGTCATCAGTCCGACAAACGAAAAATTCGAAAGAGAGTACGACATTCGGCTAGACCTAGAAGCGTAAAGCGCGACGGTGTCGATGAACCCTGCACCGCCCTATGACCCAATGACGTGCATCAGCTGACGATATAAATAGAAACTGCCTTTAGTACCTTCGACATACATAAACATATCCTGTGGCCTGCCATCCAGATATATACACATTCTCGCTCAATACGTACAGCCATGGCAGCCAACGACTATTACACTGGTGCGCAGAACTTCCCACCACATCCCCAGTCACAGCAAGCTCCCCCACCTCCATATAGCGCAAACTACGGACAGCACCCACCTCGACCGCAACCTTCGCCACAACCTTCACAACAAAACAAAATGGATTACCACCGAACGCAACCCGGGGCACCATGGCAGCAAGCGTACAATAGCCAGCATCACCCCAGTCAGCACTACTACCAACCTCACTCGGCGCAACAACATTTTCCACCTCAAGTAAGTCTTGCGCCTCGAACCATAGTCTTCCCTAGTGCGATAACAAAACACTGACTTTTGTCCACAGCGTTATCCGCAGCAACACACATACCCGCAACAACCGTACCAAACCCGACCAAACGGCCGCTATTCCTCCGAGTCGGACGACTATGACCGTCCGGCGCATCACAGCCGCAAGCACAAGCACAGGAAAGATCATGACAAGAGCAAAGGATCGAGAGACACATTTCTAGGCGCAGGCGCTGGGGCCATCATCGGCGATGTTTTGATCGGACCCGGTGTCGGAACGCTGGGCGCAGCCATTCTAGGCGGTTTAGGAGGCAATGCGCATGCGAAGAACAAGAAGGATAAGAGCAGAAGCCGCAGCCGGGACAGAAGAAGTCGGAGCAGAGACAATCGATGATGAACGCGGTATAATCGCAAAAAAGCGATGAGCCGCAGCATTTACATCTGCATTCAGCATGCGACGCTCGCCAGTGACGGCGCTGGACTTGCTTGTGGTGGCCGAGAGCTTGGACGCTGGCCGAGAGCTTGGTATTATAAAGTTTGATGCAATACATACTCTTCGTGCTGGTCATATGTACAAAGATAATAAGTCATGTAAGATTCGATACCCTGATATCCTTTGAAGACTGCGTTCAATGCCTGACATTCATTCTCAAGATAATGACCATATGCTTGACGCGTCTGCTTTGAGGTAATATTTAAATGTTTTCCTGGCGATATGATGGCACATCTTGAGTCATGAATGCATATTAAAACAAGCAGAAGCTACCCAAATACTCTAGCCATGGGCCAACTGGGACTGGCTTTACCCATGCATTATGCGCGACCAGCCTTGTGAAGACCGCGCCTTTTCCTGCTCCAATCTACCGGGGTCATATCCCGGGGGGCTTTCTGTATCTCTCGCTGAAAGTTGATAGCTTGCGCTCAACGAATCATGGCAAACCGCATGGGTTTCCCCGCTCGACCTGCATAATGGTGTACTCCGGTAGATAAGGTTTGCTGATATTACAACCATTCCTCCCCATGAAATCCCGATCAATCTCAATAGAACTCAAGGCTTATTGTAAAATCACCATCAAATTACAGTTCATATTCGATACCAAATCATGGCGAGCTCAAGACTGCTTCCAGAGCATCGGGGTCCCTCAGGCGTTGCTGGAATATGGACGGAAAGAGTGACATCAGAGACCATCAAAAATCAGGCAGACACCCAAAGCAGACGCAATCTGGATGGACCTACGAATGGACCATCACCCCATTCTTCGACGGCAAGACGGGTTATCGACTACAACAAAGTTGCTGAACTTGCTTCCACAGCCCCTCCGAATCGCGCACCTCCCCCAACACCTCCAGCGTCGGAGCTCAGAGACACAAGCGATTGTGACACCGAAGACGACTCATCTCAAGCCAGGATGAGAGAACAGCAGGCCCACATCATCAGGCTTGAGGCTGAAGTACAAGCAAAGCAGAACGAGATTGAGCGCCACCAAGAGCAGATAGCCAACGCCAACGCAGAGAAACTCCAAGCGATCTTAGACGACGACTTAGAAAAAATCGAAAGATTGGAGCGCCAGGTGAAAAGTCTAAGTCGTATGCTTAAGGAAGCATTGGGGAAAGAAAGAGAATTACAAGCAGACTTGGCAGATGTGAGAAGGCAATTGAACGCGTCTAGACATATCAACAACGACGAACTACAACAAACTAGATCAGCGAGCGAGGCTGGGGACCAGAGACTAAAGGCACAATTGGAAGACCTGAGACGCGATAAGACTGTCTTGCAGGACCAGCTGAGCTCCTTCACTAAACAAGGCACGCAAGAGTCGACCACTGCGGAGGGCACTCGGACACAGACTTCAAAGAGACATCGGAGAATATCAGAGATAGTGGTCCCAAGAGGTAAAGGGGGTATCACTTTTCCGGTGTGATTGCGCACATGACCTGACAGCATTCGCTGTCGATGTTCCTGTTGTTGCTATGTTATTGCTAATCCGACGAGTGCTTGGTTCATGGAGCTTGCTAGAGATATATGCACTCTCGCTTAGTAAAACTGGTGGTGCGTCTTACTGGAAGACTCCCCAGCAGCTGGAGTAAGCCAGCGTTATATGATCTGGGAAGACTTTTACTTCGTTTTCTTCTACTCCTGAAAACGACGGGCTTCATTACCTGATAGTCATACACTACTCCATACACGGCCAATGATCCCGGGGAAATAATTGAAAGACATCGCTGAAAGCCTGCTCAGTATATATCAAGACCCTGTTGCGTTTCCTTGCGAATCATAACCCTCCACCTACAACACAAACATACCTACTTTAGTCCATGATAGGCTCTCCATTTAATGCAGCTTACTGAAAGCCTTACATCAACGTGCAGTTAGCCCTACGTCAGCCTGAATGCATATGGTATGAGATATATGAGTCAATTTATGTGGGACATGTTGCAGCAGAATATGGCTTTGCATCAGCACTGTAGCGAGAATCTACTCAAGGTACGAAATAACAATTCCATGAATTTTGATCGCGCGGTAAGGTATAGACAAGGTAACTACTCAGGCTGTGCCGTCAAAGCTGCTGATATCGTGTGCGTTACTCATAACGTGCTCTCCATACGTGAAACATGTCTCTAGCAACGACTCCTTAGTTGTTGGGATAATGGAACATGACTGACAAGAAACCTGGCACCGCGCACTCTACTGGTAGCCCTCAATACCCTCAATCACTCCATACGCACCACCGCCCTTCCCGAACATCTTGAAAAGGTCATCGACCAGCTGCTCTGGTCGCTCGTGAGCAGCAAAGTGCCCTCCACTTTCATACTCACTTTCAAACACTACCGGCCCAAGCGTCCTGCCCCACGCCCTTGGTGGCACTTCGAGATCTTTGGGAAAGTATGCAAGACCCAATTTGACACCCGGAATATACTTTCCTATATCACCTACCCCAGCGTGTACGGTTTCGTAGTAGATCCTTATGCTCGCAGCCGGCCCAGCAGTGGAGAACCAATATATTGACACCCAGGTCAAAATCTCATCGTCTGTCCACGGGTGGTCATCACTCCAATCATGGAGCTTTTCATAGACCCAGGCCAGGAGTGCTACAGGACTATCCGCCAGACCGTAGCCCAAAGTCTGTGGCTTTGTTGATTGGATCTGATTGTAGCCGGAGCCTTCTTTTTGGAACCATTTTGAGCGTGCGATGCCCTCTTCCTCCAGCTTTGAGTATGGTGTGATGGCATGCTTGAATGCTAAAAAGGGCTGGGTAATGAAGCTTGGCGTCTCGGCAGGGTCGACGTAGTTGATGTGAGATGCTACCTCCAGTCGGTGAGGCAAATCAACACTTCAATTTTGGATAAGTGTACACTACCTTTACAGTTTTTGGGATACATCGAACCAATCATTCGGGTGATATGGGACCCCCAATCACCTCCCTGGGTGACTTGTCTACGTTAGTCCCATGATAATCCAATGATCACCATTGGCTTACCGTAGTGCTTGTACCCAAGCTGCAACATCAACTTGTTGAATGTCTCCGCATACTGTCTTAGTGCAAACCCGCGTTTCTTAGGACCTTCAGAGAATCCATAACTTGGTAGAGAAGGCGCCACTACGTGAAAGGCAGGGAAATCATTACCGCCGTTCCCAAGCAATGGCAGGATTTTGGCTACCTCGAGGAAGTTGCCAGGCCCTACTTCGTAATTAGAAGTTGCCTCATCCCAATGATGGCGTTGATTCCTTACAGCCATGGACGAAAAGCAGAGGTATAGCATTGGACACATCACTCTTCTGATGGACAAAATGAACATTCAATGCATCAAAGCCATCCACTTTGACCTTAGTCTGGAAATTAGGAAGCTTATTGATCTCTTTCTCTTGCTTCTTCCAGCCGAACTGATCCTTCCAGTAAGCTGTCAACCGCTTCACGTCTGCGAGCGGAGCTCCGTAGTCCCAATCCGCAGCATCCAGCTCGTCTGGGAACTCTGCGACTTCCAGCTTCGCCCGCAGTTTTCGTAGCCGATCATCAGGTACATTGATCTCATATGGTATTGCTCCAGCCATGGTTCTCACAACAGTAAGAGAAGTGTGTCACAACGTGCGTGAACAGATGAGTATCACGAAGAAAAGTTGGATTGGCCTGAAATGCCAGCGTCAATGGGGAATCAGAGGTATTTATGGGCGCTTTTGATAAGGTATGCCTTAAGTAGAGAAGTTCGTCGCTATGACGCCGGTGATGACGTTTTTGATATGGTATGAGTCATTGTATTTGCTATCTGAGCATCACCCTTTCCGGTCGATTTCTCAGTATGATGCCCCTGTTCACAACAATCCAGGCAAGGGAAGTTCTCAGAGAGGAAAGATTCCTTATCATTTCCTTAGAAGGGGTCACCCCTGAACCGTCCAAACTGCTCGACCGTCCACTCGTAGGGCTGAAGTCCGTAGTCCCCCGAAAGAGCACCCTAGAACCCGTTGTTTAGGTGACGAGAGCCTACCTGGAAGATTCCGGCTCGGTACCTGGAAGGCGGGCTCTAGGGTACTATCTCGGGGGACTCCGGGCTTCAGCCCTACGAGTGGACGGTCGAGCAGTTTGGACGGTTCAGGGGTGACCCCTTCTATCTACTGCTTACAAATCGAGTCATTGGCACTAGCGGCTACAGATTAGGGCTCTAACCCAGCAGTCAAAATGCTGGTACAACTTAGATACCTCAGGTAGGTTCTCATGGTCATACTGTCGTCATCTAATTCGACAGAGACTCGAGTGCTACTTCTAGCACATCGTCAGTCATTTTCAACCTCAATCTCCAAGTAAACTGCGCACCTAGGCTTGTGAGCCTTTCTATTTTCAACGCCTCTATTATGAGTAGACTGTATCCCCTATGCCGTTATATATAGACGCTCAAGATGGATGCTACGGGAAGGCCTTCGCCTCTCGGGATGTCGACATCCAGACCGAGTCGTAAAGGGCGCGTTGGCGCCAGTTGGTATAGATATGCGACAAACGATTTGCCTTCGCCTAGAAAGGACGGATGCGACTGCATATATATCCCGTCCTTAATGATTCTTCGCACTGCTGATGTGCGTTGCTGATCATTGTTCGCTTCAAATCGTTTCCAGCAAGCGAAGATGTTGGTGATTGACAGCTTTTGTGGTCAACTATCACTCTGGTCAGAGCTCAGCATTCTCTCTCTGTTCTTAGACCAGTTGCCTATAAGCGCTGCCTCGCCTCTTCTAGCAACGAATGTTCCACAGACTCTGAGCCTGAATCCCAGTACTGGCAACATGAGCTTGACGAATCCGTAAGAGTGACTGCGAGAAGCGAATTCAAGGAGCTAATAGATGCGCTGAAGATTGATACCACTGCGAGACTGGCCCGAAAACCCATTCACAATCACCATTCCCACCTCAGAGCCCAACCAACACTGCCATCTTCACTTCGCCATCCTCGGTGACTATGAAGGAACGAAAGTTCAAACACACTTCCTGATCCTCGACATACTCGAATATCTTACAATCTTCAAAGACCGTCCCGATGGCAGCATCCCATACGCTCTCGACGTCAGCAACCAAAAGCTCAGATTCAACCTAGTGCCGGTACCCCAACATCCTTTAGGGAAGGAGATGGCGGTGGGCGCGCTTGACGTCTTGTATAAACTAGTCCATGATAACGAGGCCATAGAGTTCACGGCTTTGGTTGTTTGTAACATGATTTCGCTTGGGAGATTCAAAGTGCAGTTTTTGGATATCAGAGAGAGTGTGGGGAATGCGTCATTGCCTCTCAGCGTCACGGCAGTTCAATAGCTATCTAGGAGTCTAGAGCCAAAAGGCCAAACAAACCAAAAGGCACCCACTTTTACCACTCTGCACAACAAAAAGAGGAACCCCATCAGAATTTGGACTCAAACATTGACAAACTGCATTATACTCGTAGCGCAACCTCCCTTCCACACAACCTCGCACTACGCTGTCCCTCACCACCCTAGAAACCTTCGGCTGCCAAGAAAGCGTGGTATTTCTGGAAGCTCGTCGGTGCCGAGTAATGCAGACTAATCATGTGGCCAGTCCCAACTGGAATGAAGTACTGGCAAGTAGACGCCTTCGGAAACAGGCTGCAAGCCTGCGCCTGGGGGGAAGAGGGTCCAGTACCACATGCGGCTGCGAGGCAGAACACGTCGTCCGCGGAGCCCGTGATGATGTACACGGGGGCTGTAGAGGTAGGGGCTTCCTTCAAGCCGCCTTCGATTGACAGGAGCTCTCCAAGCCCAACTGTATCTTCGTGGTTGTAGTCATATTGAAAGATGCCTTCGTCGTATGACCCCGGTACGCCCCAGAGATAGCCACGGCGGCCAGGCTTTGATGTTGTTGCAAGATATCCAGGAGGCAAACTCGCGAAGCGAGGAGCGTAGACGTCTGCTGGAAGCAAGACTGTCTGAGGAAGGTCCACAGCAACTGCGATTCCGGAGACACCAAAGCCGGTCAGGATAAATGCAGAGATGTCGCCAGGGTAGTTGGTAGCTTGAGAGTTGCCGAGAACGGAGCCGTAGGAATGGCCAACAAAGATGACCTTGTTGAACTTTTTACCTGGCTGCTGTTAGTACACAAGGGTGGAGGTTTATGGCGAGAAATACGTACCTGGCACCGTTGTACCTGCTTTCAGCCCTAGGACAAGCTGGTGGGAAATAGCGGTTTCAAGATTGACCTGCAGTTGCACGATGGGATCAGGGTGGGTTGAGTTGCCAACACCAGCCCGATCAATGGCCAGAGTGGGATACCCTTGCTTCGAAGCATAGTCGACCGTGGAGTACATGTTGCCATCATACCCGTTCTGGATGGTTCGGGAGTTAGGATTGCTCGTTGAGATCATGAAATGAAAGCCACACAAAAAGGGACGAAAGCAACTCTTCAATGAAAGACTTACGGGGTATCCTAAGCCGAACCAGTAGAGATTGTTCTCGGTGACACCAGACATGAAGAGTTGAATGGTATTACTGCGGTTGGCAATCTTGACCTCGGGCTCGCAGTATCGTGCTGCGATTATGCCATCGAAAGTGGTTGGGATGAATGGATAGCCAGCATCGGAGTCGCCAATGATGGTTTGGATGGCAGCGGAGATGGAAGCAGGGTTGCTGTAATTCAGGCCAGCGGGGATCACGAAGTTCGTGTTTTCCGCTGTAGCTGTGATTGGAATCTCGAGATATGTGCAACTAGGGTTCGCGGAGCTGAAGGGGATGATGGGCGACGATAGAAGTAGAGCGGTGTCGAAGGCCCAAGTCCTCCAGAACGAAGGCATAGTACAAGCTATAAACGTATCGGCGAGCCCCACAGACTATGAAGGAGCTCTTGGGTCTTCTTGGATGATTTCAAGATAATTAAGATGATACTGGAAGTTGGAGCGCAACCCGTGGTATTTTATAGCCTTCTTGCCGTTTGATCTCGGGAACATGCTAAGAGAAGCAAATATGATCTTCTCCAGAACCTTCCCATAACGAAGACTCAGAATTGCGTATGGTGGCTTGCGCCTCCTTTGGAAGAGTCGTCATACCTTTAGACACAAACATAGAAATAGAAAATTAGGACCTTGAGCCCAACTCTTCCCACTAACCGAGCTTGTAAAAGAAAATCGATAACTCCAATGACCGAACGGGTAAGGGGGCAGATTGAACACGCGGAGAAGTGGACTGCGGACAGATCTGCAGCGTCGACCTTGCGCAAAAGTGGGTTTTCGGGTCGTGAAGACGACATATTGGCGCCTTGAAGATGTACTAGCCGTGCCCGTCATTTGAGCGAATTCGCCGTGCAGAAGCGCTAGTGGCTTGAAGGTGGTGTATAACCCCGTAATGAACATTCGGCAATCTAAACAGATTCGCCCCTTGATGGGACGTCTCTCCTGTCTGACAAAACGGCGAAGTGATCTGCACGCCGAATCGGGTTTGATATGGCTCTTTTTGACAGGAGAATACCTTGCACATCTTCAAGGACAGATAGGAGCTACTAGCTTTCCTTCGGTGCCTCGTCCGAGGCATGTAAATACTCACGCGGCGCCGTGATGTTGCGCATCCGAATGTAGATGAGGCAAGACATGCAGTCGAGTCCCCATGCTGATAGGCTGAGCTGTCATCCCACAAGAGACTAGCGTAAGGGCCGACTGTAAGTACCCGGCGTCTGCCAGATCCCAACGGGGAAATAGACAGCCCCCGCACTGAATTTGAGTAAAGGCTAAGCAGAGTGAACCGAGGTACGAAATTCGATAAGCCAAGACAACGGCTTTCGATCTCCAAAAAAGGAATATCATTTTGAACAGATGTTCTAAAGTGGTATGGTGGACAATCGCACAGTGTCAGGAAAAGGCATTGATCAGCAAATGTAACCTAACCTAGAAGCGAGCAGCGATTTTTCGAGGGTGAGCGCACCATCTTTTTCCAACTGCATATCAGACGGACAACAGATCTGACGTACTTTGAAAGAAGTTGGTGTGAAAAAACGCCATATACGAAGAGAATGAGACCAAGGCCACCCGTACCTCAGCGGAGATCCAACCGACAGACAAAACGCGTAGAACGTTGGGCTCAGGAACAATTTCGCGACCCGAAGAATATAGAGGCTACAATACCATTGATGATTGATGACTGCATTGGTGGGCAGGTCAGTGTGTGCGTTTGATCAGCGTCCGTGGGGAAAAAGAAGTGGTTGAGGGGCTTTGGGGGCCAAAGGGCTGATTGGTGAGTCTTCGCTTATTGGCAAACACGTGCGATTGTTCGAGAGTGCTGGACTGGAGCAATCAGCCCACTTCGCGCCGTAGATGGACGTGGTTATGCAACGGTGGAGGATGAAAGGAGGAGAGCGACAGGACATAGAAATCGGGGAAAGACAAGGTCGCTCATGGCTAGCGTGCCAAGGTAGCTTCCTTGGCTCGCTGATGACCAAAAAAACTTAAGATACCTTAATAACAACTCCAAAGTATTTGACCATGAAGCTGGAGAATGGGATCATTAATAAGACTTTCTGACTCTGGAGCTTAGGTCTATCATCTTTAGTTGTCGGGTTGTCGTATTTTGTCACCCGCGAGCTTGGCTCTGTCGATGTGAGGATGGCACGATGGTCTTGACCTGTCAGATGGATGCCTCTGGACGTTGCAGTCTCCAATTTTACAGGCTTGTAACAGAGATCGTGATGTCCGAAAGGTCCTTGTCCACCCCCCCGCCAACCAAAGGACACGATGTGACGGAAAGGGTGATGCTGTTGCTAAGAAGCGCAAGAAAGCCATGTGGTACCGTATGCGTGGTTTTTGCGGCTAATCCCAAACAACACCAGGGGTTTTTTACATGCGTGGGGAAAGGCGCCAGCCGCCACGAGCGTAGAAAAGCGTGGGATGAGACTGCTCCCTTTACTGTTCATGATCGATGTCGTTCAACCTTCCAGAAAAATGTTAAAAACTAATAGAAGGTGTCTCTTTGGGACCACATCGTTGCTAGCGATATGTCTTGCCGCTACCATCAGTCTCGCATCGGGTGTGGCGATATATTCACCTCCAAGAAACCTCACTGTAGCTATACCAAATGGTAATCAATGCACTGATAACGCAACATGGATCGGGTCGGGCTCAACAAGCCTTGACTGCATCGGCGCAGTGCAACTTTTATATAATCGTGAGGTCTCGTACTGGAAAGACCAAGACTTCGAGTTCATCTCTGAGAAGGTCAAGGGGCGTTCAATACCTTGGCAGCGAACGCCGAGGAAGTATACAGTCGGTGAGATGTCACCCTGCACAAAACCTGTGAGCAAGTGGAAGGTCTGATGCAATTGCAGGGTCGTGTACAGTTGCCATTGTCATGTTGAGTTTCTTTGCAGATGGGGAGCTGCCTGGAATAGATGGAGGACCATTTGCCTCAAGAGATGTGACGAGCTTCTACGAAGTTTGGCAGACCGCTAGCCAGATCGAGTCTGGTTGTTTGCTTCGCAGTGGAAAGCCAGGGTGGGCTTCTCAAGGTAATGGCAACATGAATTATTCTTTTGTCAACGAATTTTGCATCCCATTGCTGGCTGTTCTCGCGATTTATGAAATCAAAGACTAACAGCTGGTAGGTGGACGAGGCGCAGTTGGCGTGTTCCTCTGGGGTACGGACTCTGCCGAAAATCGACGAGTTCCTCAGGGGGAGCCCGTGTACGATTCTTCATCAATTGCGTCTGCAAAACCTGAAGCTGGCATTCATACAGCGCTCAATGTGACGTTGCCTGTCGCGAGCTCTTAGATGCTCATCTCACGACTCCCCCCTACTCAAAGAGACCACCCTGAATGAGCGAGATATCTGTCTTCGGAGAGTTACAAAATTACCGAGATATTGCCATTGGCAACAATACCCCCCTCGTCCCAAACCGAAGCATAATCGAACAACCCGGCCCAAACTTCAGGCGGAACAAAACCGCCTGTAAGCAACAGCTGGCCTTTGATAACAGCAAGATAGTCATTCTCCTCAGGACCGAATCTGTAATTCAAGATCTTCTCAACGCCATTGAGTGCCCGCGTCCTGATTGCTAGTATGTAGTCAGCACATTTGAGAATTTAATGTCACATTTAGGCAGCGTACTAACTCAGCCTTACGCCTTCGGAGTAACATAGCCGAATGTCTTCTCCAAATCTGTTCTCAGGAATCTGCACTATTCAATTCATCATACGCCTTCCGATCTCATGAAGCCTAACAAGGTCGCCCTGAATCGCAAGCTTGATGGTCTATCAGCATAAGATGTTTTCTGTGGGAGAATGTATAGCATATGTACCGCGATGTAATCTCGAGTCTTTGGAACTCTAGAGTAGAAAGGAATTTCATGGTCACTGTTACCCTCAAGGGTGCATGCGATATGATCGCCCTCGACAAGCCCGGTGGTTAAGACTTGTTTCCATCCTCTGATTTGCCTTCCGTTATGGGTCCTAATGCGATTTACCGTTGTTTTCGCATATGGTTACATGTCTAAATGGAATATGTCTCCTACCTCGAGATTTCGTATGCGTTTGTAGCCTGTGGGAGGCGGCGTGATTTGGTACTCTGGAATGAGCTGGAACAATTACTCTCCTGCTTAAGACGAGGGTACTTTTCGCATGGGCGTCCAAGACTCCCAATAGTTATCCTCCGGGGATTCACATCAACTCATCTGCTAGGAGAACGTTGTACGCTGAACGCGATTATCACTAGAACCATGAAAAGCTCTCTCAATGATAGATTTTCTTACATGCCGCAGACTGCCGCCTGCTGAGATGCAAATATGATGCATCACAAGAACGAGCCTATTGGGTACAATCAAATACGCGCCCTCTAAAATCATTATCATGACTTTAGGTGATAGAAAACCTAGTCAACCATGCTGGTTGAAGTAGGCGCTTGAAGCGAAACACCTTACATTAGAATTTGGAGGTCGAGCTCGAAGAGATCAAGGTGGTAAGTCTGGTGACACATCACCGGCGCTCGTGCCTACAAGTGAACACGCCGCTCATCTGTCACAGTTCTGATCCTATTTCGATGCTTTGGCGCATTCAGAACACCTTCGTTAAATAGTCATGTATTACTCTGATACGTGAACCACATTACATTAGATTCCTGTAGCGGCAATGGATAACGCTGTCGAAGTTAATGTTTCAGTCTAATCGGTCATCGGAGATGCAGGTAATTCTTGTCAAATCGTGCCGGTATTGACAATGTTATCGGCATCATCATACTCGGTCGAGGATTTAAGGGGTTACTACGATCGAATTGGTGACCTGATGCTAAGCCAGATGTCTGTGTCGAGGGTAAGAGCTTTAGGGGCGTATGTGTACTCTGCAAACGCTGGGGGAATGAATACCACCAGCCGGATCAAATGTTTATGGGGTGTTAGACAAGACGTTCAGCATACGACACATCCTGTTGGAAGGCAGTAAAGCGATTAGCTTGGTGTAGGTCCGTTTAGATAGCATAGACTAGTTGCTTACGCTTGTGTATAAGAGGAAAAGGAGTCTGCTAATTTCAGATGAGGCGAATTCTTGGTGCGCTTACAGTAAGCGGATTATGTTTCGCGTTTTGTAGCATGCTGCGTTTAGCGAATTCAAAATTGTTAATTCTTGGCAACGTCGATCCACGCCTACTTGCGTCTTCGGTTTGTTGGAGCAGATTCAGGATCGCGATATCTAACTTTATAATCTATGTATATGTTATCTTCTAGTACAGGTGATTTTGCTGATTTAGGAAGTTATTAGATTGTCTGGAAGTCGTAGGAGTTTCGTAATCAAGAGTAGAACTATCTTTTCTACAAGAGTTATTCTATCTACCTTGACTTGATTATTCTTAGAACAAATACTGACAGCTTACAATGCTCTATAATGGTAGCGATAAATATAATTATCTTTATATACGAACTATCTAACTCAGATAAGACTTATGATTACTATTTTAGGATTTGATTCAGGTATGGACGTTGCCAAGAAAATGCAACAATCTTTGAAAACGCTAAATGCTGACTGTGAATAGGCGACTGGCCAAGAAATTCGCCTCGACGTCTACTAAGGTAATTATTGATTTCAATGCACCCTCACACTCTATGACTGCCTCTTACTCAGCTTGACATTCGAAGATTCCATACACATTTCGAGGCCTCTAAGTAAAGATCAAGTACCTGTTGACAAGGCAACCGTCACACACCAGCATCCAGTCTAGAGCATCTCAGCTACAAGCACAGCCGGCTCAGCCGGAACAGCTTTACATGCCAACACAGAATGATGTAGTATTTGATAGACCTTCATTTGGTTATTCTCTCGCTACTATTTGTGTTGCTGATATTGGATCAAGCTGAAAAATTTTCACGGTATAGTAAGAAATGCCAGCCGTCTTGCTATATAATTGCGCTCGTCGCCCATTAGAGAGGACCTCATTGTCATCCCACGAGCTTGCAAGTTATACTCCTACGCTGTTCATTGATAAGCTCCGGTTACAACCATTGCTGGCTACTTCTGCACCTTCGTTTCTAGACGCTCTCTCCACAAATCCTCATAACCTCTCCCCATCAACAGTAATAAAATGCATACTACCAACCTCCTCCTCTCTTCTCTCCTCTCCGCCCTCACTCTTGCCGCCCCCACCTCCACAATGCCTCCTGCATCAACGAACACCGCAACCCCGGTAACAAATACCACCGTCAACGGCCAAGCAGACAACCTAGCCCTAATCCAAAAACTGATCCTCGCCCCCAAAGCGGTCGACCGCATTACCCTTATACCCAACGACCGCGACTTCGTCTTCGACTTCAACAACCCACCCTCGGACACCCTCACCACCGGTAAAGGCGGCCACACAGTCCGCGCGGACCGCCAATCCTTTCCCCCCCTTATCGGAACCGGTGTCTCCATGACTCTCGGCTTCTTGGGTCCATGTGGCTTCAACACACCGCATATACATCCCCGAAGCTCAGAGATCAACGTTGTTGTCAAAGGGAGTCTGGTTGCGGAATTCACGCTTGAAAATGGTGCGAGGACGGTTACCAATGCGGTGGACACGAATCAGATGATGGTTTTCCCCCAAGGAGCGCTACATACGGAGTTTAATCCTGATTGTACGGAGGCTCTTTTTGTCGCGGGTTTTGCGAGTGAGGACCCGGGTGTGCAGCAGGAGGCGCAGACGTTCTTTGGATTCGGTACTGAGGCTGTAGAGGCGGCTGTTGGTAATGGATTTACTTTCGAGGGTGGTGACGTCGATAAGTTCCGTGCCGCTATCCCCGCGAATGTCGCCCTTGGAGTCGAGACTTGCTTGAAAAAGTGCAATATCGCGAGGAACAAATAGATGCTTGGGATGAGCATTGAGCATCTGAAATTCGAGGCTTTGACTTTTTTCGTTTTGCTTTTGGGTTTGGGAGAACCTTGGGGGTATCTTAAAGTACTTGGATCCAATAAAATGCTACTTAGATGTAATAGAAGGCAATTCAACAACTCCCGAGCCGTTTAGATCCCTAAATTTGCTAGTAGTCTTTCAATAGCCAAATTCGACTTCTGCAATCGAGTGTGTGCCATAAGAGATGATTGACGCAAACAAGAAGGACATCAGCTTACATCCAAGTTCACGACCAATGATATTGAAATGAATCATTAGGTCATATCTATTGTTGCGAGTTCTTCGTCCCTTGAGAACACATTACTTGTTTGGTCCCACCAAGTAGCTCAAGGGGCGAAACAATCTCACCGTCGTGGCTGCAGGTCAACTCAAGACAAAGCAAGCTTGCAACTGCCTGCTATATTACGTTCATTGAGTGGCCGTCTTCTCTCGGTGATCACTACCCAGCAAGGGTGATTGATGGTTCTAGGTGATGTCGCCCTTGGAATGCTTTTGACCAAACATTGAAAATTACGGTCTTACCACCCGGAATGAAGCATACAACCCCAAGTGACCTCACCTACTGAAAATTCTTCGCTCGATGTTACAATCTCTGAGATTTGGCGGTTGATCTTCTTGACAGTCATTATTTCATAATAGTGCGAGCACTGGCGTTCCTCAGCCCACTAATTCTCACAATCCTTTGTCTGTGAACAAAGCTGACTGGCTCCCCTGGTTTAGCTGAACTTATCAGCGAGTATCGATCCAGGATGATGATATCATTTCCGCTATGCAGGCATAAGCCCACCAATCCTACTTGCCCACGACTTTCCTCAACACTCGGTAAGTGGCAGCAGCAGCTTCTCTGTTAAGCAAGAGTAAGCTATTACTATGCTCCTAGCTCACATAGCGCATCAATGCCCCCGTCCTGGCTCCGAGTTAAACTGTGGCAGCCCCTAAATTGCGCGGAATGGAAAGTCAAAGGTTCCAGACAGCTGGTATGAAAAAGCCGTAAAATATATCGTCAAGGCCTCCCAGCTTGCATTGCTAGAGAGCAAAACGAACAAAATCGTGCAATGTGACCTAAGCTGAATTTGTTGTCTATTCAAATGGTCATGTGACGATGCCTTTATGAACCTATGGCGTTGATGCCACCCACACAATCCCGTATCGTTATCTTGAATCGAGGCAAGGCCTTCTCTGGCAGGCTTGTCATGAGGGCTATTAATTATACTGGTGGAGGTCTTCAAACCAATGCCTAGGAGCTTGAATTCGTCCGTATAGTTCGTGATAAGTAAATCTATGAGTGATGTAAGTGCATCTAAATGTTACCTGCAGCATAGGAGGGAACTGACTTATAGGGAACATTGCCTTCACTGCATTCACCGCATTCAAATGGCCCATAGCTGATGAGAATGCTGCCGACAATCGAAATGAAATTTCTCTCCGTAAGGACCCCCAAGACTTGTACGTGGCAACTTCATGGGTTTTTGAGAAAATCAAGATCAGTGCCGGCAAAGTTCCGCTATAGGCTTATACACGGGGTTTCTTGGTACCAGCTTGTATGTAACATGTCTGACAGATGTGGTGAGAGTTTCGACTTCGTCCTCCGGTCGATAGGCAAGATAATGGGGCGTATCATCGATGACATCCTTTCCTTGAATCACGACCACAAGTTCTCGAGCGCCAGCAAGCTTTTGACGACCGATCTTTGTCACCACACAAGGTCGATCTTGCGGTCAATTGATGACATTGCCCTCGATGAGACTGTCGGCCGGTAAAGATGTGGGTTCTGCGGAGGTCCATGATGGTGAGTTTGAGCGCCAGACAAGATCAAGTGTAGATGCAGAGGGTATTGGGGCCATGTCGCTACTTGCATTGTATTAGATGATTCAATGGCACAAACAAGAAACGCTTCTGCTACTGCCAAGATCAGCAATAAGCGCTTTTGAGCATAATGGCATGGAGGAAGGAGATGGAGGGCTTATGAACCACAGTGCTCCAAGCAGAGGCAGCAACGCGAGAATCTTAACGAAAATGTCGATAAAAAACCGGGTAACTCCTCAGTCAGGGAAATACGGCGAACAATACCTGACGTGGCGGCCCTAGAACGCTCCGTCGATCAGGCAAACCAACGCAATTAGCTTCGTGATGTGCACTGGCTCCAATTCTGTCGAAAGAGCCCAAGGTTGCCGGTGAACATCTGCCTAACAACAGACAGCAAGCATGGCTAAAGACCCAATTGAGCATTGGTGACTTGTTCCTGCCAGAACTGATCGACTTGTAAGGGATGTTGCTGGGGTAGCAGGATCACGAGTCATTGGACGTCCACAAACCCGACTCCCACAAGCTTAAATTTGCCACGAGTAGCGACAATGATCAAAGATGACTGGATATTAGCACGTGAGTAGAACCATTGGCAATGTTGAAGACTGACTGGGGCATTTTATTATTGTCGGCCCAGGGTTTGGCTTGGTGTAAAGTCCGGAAGAAGACTTTGGATGTTGTGAAAGAAAAGTCCTTGTGTTGATTCCCTGGACAGCCTAGTCATCATCGTAGGCTCTCCTATTGACGGAATGAAAACTCAATAGCGCGAGGGTACACACAGTCTGAAATTTCTGGCGCTGGAAAAGGGTTACCTTGTCCTGGAGGCGCGCGGAGGGCACTCGTGACATACCAGTGATAATATCAACGGCGAGCATGATAACCCACGTAGAAGCGTTAATGTCAGAAGAAAGGTGGCAGTCACCGCTTGTCACTTCACATGGTCGACCGTCCCATACGATGACGCTGCCTTTGTTGATCCCCCTGAATAGCACGGAGCGGGTTTTGGACAGGCCATCAACGGCTGACGCTTGGTCTACCAGCTCAAGACTGGCGTCCAATGCCATTTGCAACGTTTCTCAAAAACACGTGCATTCTTTTACCCGAAACCCAAGCGAGCGTGTTCTTACTTGACTAATAAACAGCTTGGTTGTCTTCCAAATTTTTTTCGTGAAAGTTCTTGAACGGCACACTCAGTCGTCATTTCCTGGCGAACTCTCGTTTACAGGATAAGATATAATCAAGAGAATGTCCAGTCGAGCAAGATCTCAAAGAAGATAGTGATTTACGCTAGAAATTGTTCAAAAGGCCAAAGTTGACGTTCAGAAAATGGGTATCATTGAACATTAACGGAAAATGTCCCCCACCATCTAGAATCTGAAAGGCGCTACACCTCCGCGAGCAGATCACATATACAAAGCTCGTCACTATAGCGACATTAGCATAGATCTAAAGCTGACGAGAGGGCAAAAAAAAGACGAAGCCTTACCAGAAAATAGTCAGCCACCGGCTTTTTCGCCGGCATTCCCCTGGGATCCTGTGGTGCAGCCTCAAACACCCTATATCTCCTGCCTGGTCCCGACCTCGGTATGCCATTCGCGGGCATAGCCTGCAAACTTCGGCCTGCATCGCCGTTGCTCCGCGACAAGACACCTCCGTTACTTGTATCTTCGCCCAACTCTAGAATTGCCGCGACATTCCCGCACCTGTAACAGTAGTTGGGCGCCGACCAAACCGTAACGATGCTAGAATCGAACATCTCTTTGAATCCTTCCATGACCAGCTGATGTGCTCTTGCTATCAGTGATAGGTCGTTGAGATGGTTGAATCGCTTCACAATGTCCGATCCAAAAAGGAAGCCTGCGCCTCGTGGTGATAGTCCCCAGCCGTCGATTTCATCCGGGTCACTCCATAGAAGATCGCACATGGCGCCCTCATGTGGCACTTCTTGCTTCCGGTCAAGCAGCCGTATCTTATCCACACTATCGATCAGTGGGCTGAGACCGCCGTGTACGCACAGTACTGCACCCCCTCCACTCTGTAGAGATCCACCACTATCACTTGTAGCGCCTGTACCTGATGGACCTATTTTTGAGGGTGTTCCCGGGGGTGATGAAGCCTTGCCATCTGTCTCGAACAGCCGTCGTCTGCTCCTTGGAAATCTAGCTGTGACTTCGTTCCTTGAGTTCATGATCTCGATTTCCACATCGTCATCTACCGGCTCAATAGCCTGCGACTGGTCCGTAAAGCTCGGCTCCAGCGTCGAGCTTGTCCCTAGCACGATTGCCCCCAGCGCCAGGTAGTCGAACACCTCACAGCAGTATCTCCACACATTCGCACTGCCATATTTCCTCAAGCACTCATCATAGAAGCCATAAACCGTGGTGATCTGCCTGCTCTCATGATTCCCTCTTATGAGCGTTATCCGATCTGCATATCTGACCTTCAAACAAAGCAGCAGTAGGAAACTCTCAAGAGAGTAAAAGCCCCTGTCCACGAAGTCGCCCATGAAGAGGTAGTTGGTGTCTGGTACGTCGCCGCCAACTCTGAAGAGCTCCATCAGGTCGTGGAATTGCCCATGTATGTCGCCGCATATTGTGACCGGAGCGTCGACCTGCACAACATTTGCCTCTTCTATAAGGAGTTCGCGGGCCTTGTGGCAAATTTCGCGGACTTGTGGTTCGGGTATGATCTTGCAGGCGCGGAGCTCTGAGATTGCCCTAAAGACAAGTCGTCAGTACGAAGGTTTTGGCGAGCTCCACACCAGGGCACTTACTTGTCAAGGTCACTCATCTTGACCCCTCTTGCCCAGAAGTGCGGCGGAGGGAGGTTTTTCCACCCACTGCCTCAAGCCCGCTAGCTGCCACGGGGGATATTGCCTTCTTGTGCAATTTCTAAATTGCAGGTTGGCATCCAGACCAGGTTCGCAAAAGCGATCGTGTTCCAATTTCAGAGATGTGGCTCCGTAGGGCAAGATGGGAAGCTTAAGAGCTGCAAAGGTACAGTCACGTAGAAGTAGCCGCTGTTGCGGTGGTCTTTTGCCTGTGGACCTTTGTAGTCTCTGCCAGAAGTTCCAGGATTCCCGGGAAGGCACCTGAGCAAAGTGTCTCGTCTCGTCGTGAGCTACTTCATTTCACGTTGAGCGTTAAAGATGCGTGGAGGAAATCGTGAATCTTAGCGCGATATGATATTGCCACACTGTGCTAACTAGAATCTCAATCTTGATGTTCTCGGGTTGAATCTTCAGTTTTACATTTTCTTATGTCGCTGTCACTCGCTGTTATATACGAGGATATTCAAGAGTACTGCGCAATCGAGGAACCCGGCTGTTCCTTGATCCAAGTCCCTAGATTTCGATTCCCCTGGCCAAACACCGCGGCTATCTCTCGCCATGACGCCCCATCTTCATCCTCGATCCCGTCTCACCACCTCCCTCTTTGGCACAACTCTGCTCGTATCCTTTCTAGTGGTCGGAATGCCCCACATCTTGCCTTGTCCTGCACCACGCGTCAAATTTGCAGATTCCGAGGTTGAGATAACGGAAGACGGCAAGAGCAGGACGCTGCCGCGGCCAGTCATCGCACCTGATGGCGATGATCCAGACGGGGAAGCTGAGACGATGCCTAGTCACAGCATGTCAGAAGAAGAGAAAGAACTGATGAGGAAGAAATCGCATGAGTGTCCTGTGCCTAAGCCTAGGGGCCTTATTGGAGGTGTGCTGGGGTTTAAGAAGGAAGAGACAGCGGAAAAGCTGCCGAGGCCACGAGTAGAGACGGAGATATCGAGATCTAGAAGAGAAGGTACTTGATACGTCCTGAGACCCTCAAGTCTCTTGACTTAGTAAGACCATTCGTGCCAGCTTCGATAACTCGTAATATGAAGAGAGCTACATCAAGCGAAATGAAGCATTAGAGATTGGGTGGAAGTTGGTATTAAGGCCACGAGAGGTTGCAGGCCATTCAGATCTATACTCATATCTACGGTTGCGATACTTTCTTACCATGTCAGCCACCCTTTGCCTGCGAGTCCTCGCAACAGGCTTATCGGTACTGCATAGTAGCGCCAATACCCAATTTCTCGAAGGGGTACAGTCAACAGTGGTAAGGTCAGACACAACCAAGAGGCCACCCACGCCAGCACCAATGCCTTCGTTATTCGCCAGCGTCCTACGCTCGGCACGAACCTTCCGGCCATCTTCGTCACCGCAAGCTCAATCGCAAAGGCTGGTATCTGCAACCAGAAGAACCCCGCAATATACAACCTCATCTCATTTGCGCTCATCAGCTTTGACTCAGGCTCAGGCGGTATCATTCCTACGTGAATCACGCCCGAGAAGAAGAACGCCGACACGGTCAGCATCCCAAACGCCAGCAAGGACCTGGTCGGAATACCCATCGATTTTGCAAGCTCGTGCCCAAGAGTTGCGGTTATCTGCCTGTTCATCGAATGCCACCATCCACCCCACAATCCTCTCAGTCCTCGCTCCCACACTTTTGAGAAGCTGCCGAAGAAGACGGGCCAGGTGTGGGGGCTCCATTCGTTGTGAAGAAGGCCAATAGCGTTGAGGCCGACTGCTGGTATGGTCGGAAGGAAAAACATCGATGTGACCATAGCGTATACCTGACCTGCGAGAATGGAGGACCTGAGGAGCCGAGGAGGCAGCAGTCTGAGGACGATGAGCAGTGTCGGTAGGTCCTTGGAAGGAGCCGGAAATGGGGCATCGACGCTCATTTTGGAGGTTGTGAAGTACGAGTCCGTCTCGACATATAATGATGTTGCATCCATGATGAGGAAGCCAAAGACAACGGTTGGCAAAGCAATTCTCAGGAAGTCGGACCGTTTCAATCGTGGCGTGGGCTGTGTTTTGTCATGACTCGGATCGCCAATCCTCCAACCTGTGAGTCGGAGGGAAACCAGCAGGGTCAACACCCAAGGGATTCTTTTCCTCATATCCTTCGGATACGGCTCCTCCACAACTTCATCCCCGTCCTTGCGCCCACCTTCCAACCCGCCCTTCCCGTCCCCATTATCACCCACAGTAATCGTGCTGAAGACCCACAGACGTCGGTGCGTTCTCCTCGGATCTCTCACAACCAGCAGTACGAAGCTCCAAAGAACCAAGTTTACGCCAATGACATCGATGCCGCCAACGACCCACGCATGGAGCTGGCACGCATAAATCACGGGCAAGAACAGAAGAGCCAGCTGATTGTGAGATAGAACCGACGGAGGTACGAGAAGAGCTGTGGGTAAGAGAAGGCAGGGAATTGCGTAGCTTGTGGTGTTGGGGCCAGGAACGATGTGAAAAGTCAAATGGTGGTAAAACTGAACTATGTCGTGCCACCGGCTTTTGTAATTATACGAAGCCATTCAATGCAACACATTTGTTTCAAGTCGTAAATATTAGTCCATGAGAGATCCTACCAAACGCCTTGACGCATGGTGATGTCATGATAATTACTAGACGACTCGCGTTGACTACTTATGAAGCTTGCTGATTGTGCGGCACCTCTTCGCCCCTCGCTTCTAGAATGCTAATCACGAAGGAGCAACTAAGATAGGTCGTGACAAGCTAGAGCAATGGTGGTGTGGACAAGAAGCCAACAGCAATCGTGGGTAAGGCTAGCTTTACTAACGTGGCTGCCCACTATTCAGTCCCCCAGCTGGCACCTGGCCTGGAATAAACCAAAAGTCCTTATTCTTACTCCCTCGGTGCGAAGAACACTACCAAGCTCAACAATCATTCTTGGTTTGTGGTGACTCTCTTTAGTTTTTAGTTTAGCGGTTCCAATATCCAAAGGTAAAGACGCTGGATGCAAATGCATGGTGCGAAAGTCACGCGTAGAGAGGAAGAAATTGACCCGATTTCTAAGGCGCAGGGCAATCTATATTGTGAAGCTTTCAAATTGATTTGAAAATCGAGACAGGGCGAAGCGCGTGACAAGAATGGCTTTGACGGAGTGGTAGAGCAAAATTCTCATTCTTCATTCATGTTATGTGCGTCCTTCATTGACAACGTTTCGTTTGAATCTTCCATCGCAATCATTTACCACCCAAACCCGTCATACCCCCAAGCGCCCCAGCACCACTCTTCGCCCCCTCTCCCAGCGCCCGCGCAGTCCCTGTCACGGTGTCCGCACCCCCCTTCACAGCCCCCTTCGAGCCCTCCGCAAGACTATTCCCCGTATCGCCCGCGGCACCCTTCATCCCTTCCGTGTCTTTTCCAGCCACACCGCCCACACCTTTCGTGACGCCATCCTCGACTCCTCGTGCCGTTCCCTTTGTTGCATCAACGGTATCTTCGAGGCCTTTGCTGGCGCCAGATGTAGCGTCTTTTGTTCCAGTGGCTTCTTGGACGGTGTTGATGCCTTCTTTGGCGCCTGATTGGACGTTGTCTTCGATGTCGCGGTGGCCGGCTTTGAGTTTGTCGGAGGTATCGGAGGCGGTATTACCAAGGGATGAAGCCGTTTCTTTGGTCTTATCGGTGGTGCTCTCAGCTGTTTCCTGCGTCTTGTCCGCCGTCTCCTGCGTCTTCGCTGCCGCGTCTGACTTTATAGCTTCTTCGTCTTTCTTTTCGGCTTCCCCTTCTGATCCAGCTTCGCCATTCGATACGACAGCATCGCCTTCCGCCTCTTTGGCTTTAGCTTCTTCCTCTGATTTGCTCTCGTGGCCTGATCTGTGTAGGTAGGTACCAGCTGTATGGGCAACCGTTCCGATCTGAGAGCAACACGATCAGTCCAGACTTTCAGGCATTTACTAATGAGCTTACATACCACATTGCCAGCTGCATCATACACAGTCCTCAGAGCACCTCCAGCAGCATTGTATGCAGCGTCCAAGTATCCTGGCTCTTCTTCTTTGCCGCCCAGCTTCTGCATAGCTGGGGCATTGCCGACGCCCTCGACTACGCTGCCAACAACGGGTATGGGAGATGTGAGGTCTTTGACACCTGAGCCAGCAGCACCTGCTCCCTTTTGTGCCTCACCCGGGGCGTTGGTGACTGCGTCTTTGACTTGGCTGGTGCCTGGTAGGTAGGATGTTACAGATGAGAGATATCCCCTATGGTAGAAATATTAGCAACCACAAGGGACTGAAATTCCCATCGCAATTTCTCACCCCGCAGCACTCTTTCCCTCCTCTGCTTTGTCTCCAGCTTGGTCTGCCATTTCTTGACAATTGGCTTCTGGTAGTATGTCAAATTTCACGACTGATTTTCAAGAATATGTGGTATGAACGATGTGAGTGAAGATAGAGATAGAAGCTATCACTATGCTGGAAACCTGATAATGTGGAGGGGTTCAGTTACACAACTGTATGACGACGACCTGCAGCGGGCCATAGTGCATCGTAAGGTACCTTAGCTTTAGGTTGGTCTCTTTTTTTGGTTCTAAACAGCCAATGGCCGTTGGAACATCGCAAGATCCATGTCACCCTCAAAGTCGGTGTACACCAATCCTACTAACCTTGAGCTTCACAAGATCTCGATTAAGCTTGGTTTGCTAGCCTTAAGCTTCTCCTCGGGCGCATCTCCCAAGCTACGTTCAAGCCGAGAGAGATGACCGACCACGACATGGACAAGATAGTTCGCATTGAGGGCCCCGGAGCTAGCCCGGAGAGGCCCCGAGAGATCCCCCAACTAGCGCCTAAAACTACTTACTCTCGGGGCCCTTTTAGGGACTGGCTTGGCGGCTCGCTTAGGGGCCCCCTCATTGCAAACTAAAGTACCTTATCCATGTCGTGCCGACCAATTGACCGCTGTGCCGCCGCCAGTCGGCCCCTGTTGGCCTAGACCACAGCGCCAAGCGACCGATCAGGCAAAAAGTCGTAACACTCCGCAATTTTCATCTCAACATCACCCCTATTACGTTCTCAACATGCTGACATGAACTACATCGCCACTCGCATTTAGAGCACAACGCTCACGGACTATTTGCCCGAATCGGGTGGAGATGTGTAGGATGAATGCTGGTCTTGCTGACAAAGTCCACTGGAAATCGCCAAGACCGTAGAATATCGAAACTTTGTTTGCAAACATGTCGAAACAAATTGCCCCCAAGTTTCTGCGGAGTGTTTACTACATTTATAATCTGTGCCCAGCGCTTCAGTGTTTGATTTGATAAGGAATTCGCTTGGGCTAGCATTGTGTTCACTGGGAACTCGTGCTATCATCCGTTTCATGAGGTAGAGAATAATGCTACGTGATACGAACCAGACAGTGCCTGAATGCTACCTGCACTCATTGATCGTGCAGTTCAACATGTCCAGGGGAATCTACAATGAACCAGCTAGTCTCCCCACTTTACTTTCCGGATTTGCTCCCTCCGCTGGTTGTTCATCTCTAAAGAATTCCATTTCTCTTTCATTCGATATGAAAATCAATGGCTTCATCTGCATTGCTTCAGCATCACAGTGACCTTTTACGGCTGGCCCGATAATAGATTGTTGAGACAGGCACTGGGACCCTTGATGATCCAATCTCATTCGCAACTGCGACAGTCAACAAAGACTTCCCACAGTGTGGCATTGTCTATGTGCCATCGCTTCACAAGTAATTTCGAATTGAAGACGACTGTGCGGAATGCTGTAAGTCATTACTGCGCCAATCTTGGGATTGCACCGTTTCGCAACCCTTCACAATGAGTATTACTGCTTGCAGTGACTCACCCAGTGACCGACTGGGATAATTCGCAGGAATACCACATAGATCTTTAGACTAGCTCCAACACTGAACATGGTCATCAAACCTAAGTTGACTGTGAAAATACCTTGCCGGGCGGTTCACTCACCGTCATCAATGGCGCCCCAGATGGCCTACCAGTGGACAGTCAGTTGATTTCTTGATCTTTGACTGCCATCTTGGGTTGCTAAACTCATGTGTATTTAGCTTCACCATTGTTCGGCGTCTCAAGCAGCTCTTGTAGCAAGATGACCTACTCTTTGGGTGTTGCACTAAGCTTGTGCTCTGGTGGTGGGGATTCATTTAGGAACGAGACATCACCAGACACTCCATCAAGCACAGCGTCGACTCCTTCACATTCTGGTCCAGGTCTCACCGATACCAACACGCCTTCTTCAGGCCCGGCATCTCCTACAATCGTTTCCCCTCCGTTGATTGGAGGCCCTGCGACTACTGTTGGAATATGGCCTAGCGCCTTGGCATATCGCTAGATAGCTCCCACAGCATAGAACCTTCTGAAGGAACAACATGCACCCCATTCGGGATTCCAACAATACGGCGTCGTCAAGCTCATCGGGGACCAAGGAATTTTGTAGTGCGAAGTACACGTCTCCTACTACACTCCAAACCTCAGTCATTCTGAGCGGCTCGAGCACATCGGTTGCTGGGTGTACGTGGGAGGAACATTGTCTCGGTGAGCCTTCGACCACAACGCCGGGAAGATTTTGGTTAATGCTAATGCTACATGTGAAGGCGCTCCATGTCAAAATTACAATGACTGAGATGGAACAAAAAATCGTGGATCTGATAATACTTGCGTTCCTTTATCCTGATTTGATCTTGTGAGGACGACAAAGTCAACGGAGAAATGTATGTCTAGGAGTTACTTCGAAGGTTGAACGCTCAATATTGTCTAACAATTCACCTAGCAGTGCTTCCGTCTACCATTCACTCATCCTCCTACTCTTGTGTCGTCTTGCAAAATTCATCGACACATTGCCACACAAATAACCCAACACATATCCACTTGGTCACGTTTGAGCCTGATGCAATGCAAAGCTGAGTATCCTTATCGTGTGGTGAGGCTCTCCTGTTTCAGATGCATTGTTGTGAATGAGGACGCTCTCTGTCTTCATGTGTCTCTCCTCACACTTCTCTTTTGGAAAGCGATTGCAAGACGTCTCTAAATCTATAATTCCCTCTTCTCGATGTCGCTACCGACGGGTTCCTGAGAATTGTGCCTGTATTGAGGGATATTTACTAACGTACCTCCGGTGCCAAGTTGCTTTGTTCACGATATATCTGTGTGTTTCGCGCGCTTCGTCCCAGACATCAGCACCTCGGGAAGTAGAAGCCCGTATTGAGACAACCAGATCTCCATACGAATGCCCCGCTGCAGTCATGGAAGCCTGGCACGAGCTGACACTTTAGCTGGAAGCAGGAGACCCGAGCTGAGCAGACCGAGGTGGCCATGAATACTGGTAATACTGGTCCATCGACTAGTAACATGTAAGTCATGAGCAGGTAACGTATTCCCTGCGAAACCTAGCAGCGCTGATACTTGTATTCTTCGCAGCGATGATAGGGCGAGCAATAACGAACGTGGTCTTTGACGAGCGTATATTCCGTTTCGGAGCCTTCGCCCATCCTTAACGAGTCGTAACGCTGACGGCTATGATGTTGAGCTCAACTGTCAAACCCAGCAGCTACTGTCTACTTTTGGCCCCACCAATTCTCCTACTCCTACCGTCCGCGACACGGGTCTCACGAGCACGAGCCCGAGCCCAGATATTCCAGCAAGCACAGCTACAACACCGCCCGTTCAAAGGCTCAGCAATGATTCTACCTCCCCCTTCGCCATCTCTGATGATACGATACGATACCGAGTCGTCATCCCCAGCTACGGCGCCTGCCGCCATCAACCCACCACCAAACACAAATATCACCAAGCCTTTCGGTGTCCCTTCTCGTCGTCGTCAAGGACCGCTACCCATATTCCCCGCCACGGCCATCGACCTCGAGGACACTCCAGCCTCGCCATTTTCTCCGCCACCATCTAACTCCCAGCTTGTGCGCATAGCACCAGTGACAAGAGAAAATATCAACGCATTCATAATTCCAACAAAGAATCTACAACTAACATGCCAGCGAAATTTACTGGATCAAAGGGAGGTCATGGATGTTTGAATCAGCTGGGCTGAGGTGCGGGAGGGCATTGCCCATTTCCACTTGAACAACATCGCCTCGAAATAAAGTTGATAAAGATGACAATTCTTCATTCGGAGATGTGACCTCACCTAGAAAGAAGAAGAAAGATAGGCAAGAGCACTTTCATCTCGCATGGAGAGACTCCATTGCTTATGTCGGTCAGATGGGGATCCATCGATACTTGAAGAGACTTGGCCTTGCTCTCCGTGCAATAATGCCTGGTACTTCCGCTACACGTCATAGAGCCGCGAGCGCAAACTCCAACCTCAGTGTCGCGCAAATGCTGAGTCTCTTATAGCTACAGCTGCCTCAGTCACTTCTCCAAGGTATTACACGACACCTCATCCATCATCAAATGGATGGGTATGAAATCTCCCGGGCTCCCTTAGGAGGGTGCGGAAGGCGCACTTTAAAAGGTTCTCGCCAAATATACGAAAACGATCTCAGCAGATACGACCACGATCAAGGGCAAGTCGAAGTCACACAAGTATCTTGCAACACAAGCCGCGGCTACTCAATCTTTCACATGGGTCGCCCGCACCAGCTTTCGGGGACTCTTCAACTGACGCTCTACCTCGAAGATGAAATTCAAGTCGGACGCTACACTGCTCGTCGGCCTGCTCCCACAGCCATCATAGCCGCTTTTGCCTATAACATTGCACTGTTCGGCGCGCTCATCGTTGGCACCATCCCTTACCCTGATAGTATCACCTACCTCAACAGCTGAGAATCCTTATTAGTGCCTACGACAGGCCTCTAACGAATTACAGCCGACGTCAACAAGGCAATGAGGGCGAAGCTCGATGAAAAGCTTCCACCAAGCATCCAAGCAAAGCGCCAAGAGAGCTTACAAGCCAAAGAATGCCGGGAAGTTCAGCTCACCAATCTTCGAATTTAGCCGGAAGAAAAGCTTCGCAACGAAATCCGTCCTGGCGTCATGAATAATCTGCTTGAGACAATATCCTAGGATGTCAAACAGCGGCTTATTGTCACAATCACATCCCAGCAAGAAGCCGCTGTAGAGCAGAAGCTCAAGATTAAAGAGGATGAGATGACTAAGAACTACGACGAGAGATGGGCTGCTAAGAAGGCAGAAATGGACATGAGGTTAGATGCTACAATGGTAGCATGATCAATATTTTAGCTCCTCTACATTGGGACGTACGGTAGCTTACAATAGTTGCTGCTGTTGCTTGAAGCTGTACGTGCTCACTCACCCATTCAAGTTTCCAGAATAAGCTCGCTGGCATGCTGTCCAACATGGACAATGAAGGCAACCTGATTATCATCTATTACAATGGGCATTGAGTCGGGTCTAAGGACGAGAAATGCGTTTGGCGGTTAGGTGTCCAGTAAATGTTTTCGCGCTGCGTGTATACTGACTACTTTCAGGTCTAGCGACAGTAGCACGCTTCGAATCAATTAGTCTGGAGGACAAAAGAGGCCATCTCTCGCTAGAAATGAGAAGCTCATAGTCTTAGATTGCTGCTTCGTTACGACAGCTGGCGCTAGAAGCGTCAACGTATTACTCGCCGCTTGTGGCCCTGGACAAGTCACGACAATACCTGGCTCAAAGTCGTTTGCAATGCGAATGATGGAAGCAATGAAAGGTTGGTCCCTCTAGGACCTGTTTAAAGCAGCCCTGTCGGAAAAGGATGATTTGTTTCGCCAGTGGGAACATGATCTACTCTCAGTAGGTGCGAAGGCTCAGAATTCCATTCAAAGCGAGCCGATTTCAATGTCCGACACTTCATTCATTCACCCTCCTTGGCTATTCTTGACAACAGGTTCCAAGATTCAGCCTCAGGTGGCAAGCCACGGCACCAGAAAGGCTTCTCACCACTCAGTACGCTCATTCCCTGACTCGGCAGACTCTCTGTGCACTGTTATAACAACACTTGGTTTTTCTTAATCTGTTTTTGGCACACCTCGACCCTCTCAGGTCAGCAGAACTAAAGGGTTTCTGAGCAATACCCAGTCGTCCTCGAACTCTCATTCTACGACTATTCGCTCCTTCTCAAGGTCTTAGCCTGAAAAAACGTATAATATGCTCATTTCGAGGCTTTGACTGATTAAAATCAATGTGAATGTAATGTCATTTGTAACGATATACTCATGCTTCGTAGGATCAATTTCCGTTGACCGGTTTCTAGGCCACGTACTAGATTAAAGACGACAGCGAGGATTGGAGAGAAAGGATTCTGCCAGAGTAAGATCAGGAGAGAAGCCACTTAGTAAAGAGTGACCAGGACAAAGGTAATCACATACCGTCTGGTCCGGATCCACAGAAATGCTGCTCGAGCTTTTACAAGGCAACGAGAATCTCGGCATGGTGCCGTTGCCATGTGAGATATCTATGAGACCCTGTGCAAGAGTCGAAAACTCTTGGATAGGGGCGTAGACCGCTCCCCGTACAGCCAGCCCCATCCACGTCAGAATAAGTAACAAGACTTCCTAGCTTGATTATCTCGCTACAAGTCAGCTCTAAAAGCAGCTAGCCGCAACTTGACGATACCCTAGGCAGGAAGAGCTGAAATTATATGTTACGCAGGCACATGCCACCTTGCCCCATTGGGCATACCTAGGGGGTGATGTATGGGTGATCGGGCAGCTGAGGGGAGCTCTGAGGCTGGAGCGTCACTGACCTAAATTAATCAGATCTTTAGCCTAAGCCTTGAATCTGGGCAAGGCGCAATATTGCTTAAGGTTGTATTTATTCTGTATACGAGCCACCTTCACGGACACAGTCTCAATTTCAATCAGGCTCGAGAGACCAGATACACTAGTCCTGCTAACCCCCTCTATCCATGCCCATCAGACCAACACATCATCGGTGTACCTGTCCGCCTCGATGATCAATGCATCTTCTCACTTAGTGATCTCGTCGTCGGTATATTTTACGATCTTATTGACGACTGCGCTGGTGTCGTCCTCGCGCTTTGCTATCATGTCGTCGGAGTACTTCACGATAGTGTTGAGGATGAATTTTTTGACGTCCTCACGCTTTCTGATCTCGATCTCGCTAGAGAGATCATACCCCTGCCTCTTCTCGGCCTCTTGGCTCTGAGAGCGCTTAATAAGGTGTCTGTCTATTTAGTCGTCAATACTAACGAAGTGAGCTTGCTAAGAGCATTTCATACCAGCGTTTAGAGGCGCAGAACCAGCGGTTGCTAAGAGCCCAAGGAGTAAGAGAGCTGCGGTCTGGATATGCATTGTTGAGGTAGGTGTATGGTGGAAGTGTGCTGTTTTTGGATGTGAGATCCAACTGAAGAAAAAGCTTTGACATACGAAAGGAGAGGGGACATACATCGGCTTATTTATGCTCAGCAGACGCTCGTACTAGGCCAAATGCTATCATTTTTTGCTGCGCAAGCTCCAGATCCCTTTCGTTCGGTTCATCACCCTGATCATCTCTCGTCGAACACGATCTCCGCAATGACTACGTCAGACTACGCTCTCGATCACAAACTCGAGGCCAATCGCCAGCCTAGAATGAAGTGACATAGCAGCTACCTTGTGTGGATCATGCCTTGTAATGGCAAATTTTGCGATGCGGGACTCCTGCAGGATTATCCGTTATTGCTGTGGAACATCAGACGGAGGATGACTGCTTATGGCAAGCATTATGCCTGCTCGATAGCCTTGTGATACACGACAATGGCCACAGGCCCTTGACGTGCAGCCGCGCCTGTAATTTGGAAGTGACAAGTCAACCGTGCATGCTATTCCTTGCCTCCTACCTCTTTGGTATTGATAAGCGTTTCTCCGATCTTCCTCGGCAGCCAGGTATGCAAGTACTGGCAGTTGCTTGCATGAAGGATGACATACTGATCCTGCAAGTCTAGCGCTGATGACGCAAGGCTCGTGTCTCCTAGCTTGCCCGTAATCTATTCGTTTGGTACCAACAACACAAGAGAGTTCATATAGTACTAGAAGTCTGCCACTTGCATCTCCGCAAAGATAGTCTATAGATAAATCTCAGCTAACTCTACAGCACAAATATGGAATCAGACAAGAGCACCACATATACACCTATTCAGCAGTCCGAGGAAGGTGGAGCCTTCTTCAGCGACACGAGCTACGTCACATCTTCGGATCAACTATGCCACAGCCACCGGCAATCCAAAAGGTCGAGATCATGCCGAGCAGCCCTCCCATGGCTATTGCACGTCACTCTAGTATCTGTTTCTGCTTCATTTTTTATCGCCTCCCTTGCCACGACACGCTCCACCGGAAGCTGCATTAATAAACTTTCTGAGTACTGTAAGTCTTTAATATTTGGGGGCAGGACAAGAGAGACCTCGACTAATCAATTTCGAAGCTCCAGGACCCCTCGCTCTAAGTGATAATTCCCAGACGGTTCGCTTTCGAGGTTCATTCGGCCTGCCTTCTCCGTACAAAGGCCCAGTCACTCCAGAGGTGGACGCTAAGTGGAGAGAAATCGAAGATAGTGAGCAAATCTTCAAACAGAGTAGCGAAAATGACACTAAGGCCATGGTAGTGGGTGCAATCAGCATTTCTGAGGAAGAATTTCGCAAGCTCAATGCCTCCAAACATGCTGTGAAAGTACCTCCCAAGCTTGGCGGTGGTTTCATGGCCCTTCCAGAATTTGTGCATCAAGTGCATTGCGTGGTGAGGCCGCTCAGAGATGAAAAATCGACCAGGGATTGCTAAAGTCAAGTGCAGAAAATGATGTGGGAGCATACATATCCAGAATATTACACCGAGGCTTATAACTGGTCTCTACAGAATCCCAAAGGATTTCACGAACACCTTGGTATTGCTCCACATCATTAAATTACTTGTACCCCTTCTCACAACCTTTGGTAGATCACTGCGCAGACTTGTTGCGCCAGAAACTCATGTGCGATGCCGACATGACTCTGATAACATATAATTGGATCAACAATCATTACCAGCCGCATCCAAACTTCAACGTACAACACAAGTGCAGGGACTTCGATGCAGCAATGGAGTGGACTATACAGCGTCGAATCAATGCCTCTTCACTCGAGCAGAATTACTTCACTCGGCCGGAGGAAGCTGTTGTAGAATTCGATGAGCCACCTTTTGATCCATTAGCGAATGCATGAGGGGCATAGTTAGCTTCAATGGTCGGCCAATTGCTTGGAACTCGGGAATCTTACAAGCTTTTCATTTTTCGATTCCATCCTCTGCGGCCATGCCGTCAAGGTGTTGCGCTTCGCACATGGCGTAATAAAGCCCCCGCTCTTGCAACAAAACATCGTGACTTCCGTACTCTTGAAAGCTGCCCTTCGATAGAACGTAGATGCAATCAACGTTCTTGATCGTTGATAGACGGTGAGCAATAGTGATCGTCAGTCTTCCCTTCGTTGCTCTGCTTAGAGCATCCTGGACAAGGGATTCGCTTTCGGTGTCGAGAGCGCTGGTCGCTTCGTCGAGCAGGAGAACGGGGGAGTCACGAATCAAAGCACGAGCAATAGCAAGACGTTGTCTTTGGCCGCCGCTTAGAGCCATACCTCTGATACCGCAGGGAGTATTGTAGCCCTCAGGTAAAGTGAGAATGAAATCGTGAATATTCGCGTCATGACAGGCCCGAACAACATCGTCGTGGGATACTTGCGAATTTTCTTCGAATCCAAGAAGAATATTCTCCTCAATAGTTCCCCGATAAAGCACTGTTTCCTGGGAGACTAGCGAGATCATGGATCGATATAGGCCCAGGTCGACAGACTGTATCGGATGACCATTGACCAGGACATCTCCAGTGTCGATCTCGTAGAAACGTTCAAGAATGGCAGTAATGGTCGATTTTCCAGATCCTGAAGGGCCCACGATGGCAACATTTTGACCACGCTCAACGCGAAAGTTTAGATGTTGTAGAACAGGAGATTTCAATCGATTTGGATAGGCGAAGGACACATCTCGGAACTCGAGGGTGCTGATGGTTTGAGGTGTGTACTTGGCTTCTCTAAGGCTAGCATCTGTTGTAGTTCTATCACTTCGGAGGTCAAAGATGTGATTCGCAGCCAATTTCGCATTGCCGATACCTAATCTGCATTTTAGTATGCTGCTTTAATTGCACTTGCTCCAACTCACCCTTGCTGTTCGCAAAGAAGCTACCAGCGGCATCGCCACTCGCGACGGTGGCGATGAACACCACGAAAAACTGAAAGGTATCAATCTCCCCAGATGCCACAAGTCCGCCACCATACCAGAAGCAAAGCGCCGATCCTAAGCCATTGGTTTAGTGTTATTACGGACGAAGTCGAAATCCTTTAGACTAACCTAGAAGATTGGCGCTTTGGGACAAAGCAAAGAGCAGCATAGTAGTGAGTGTATTGCGATATGCCTTCGATATAGGGGCCTTCAATTTCATTTCGAATTTGCCGCTGACCTCAGCTTCCATGGTGAGAGAAGAGATGGTGCGAATACAAGCCACACACTCCGAAGCAAATCGTAGAACTTCGTCATAGTGATGGGCATTCCTGCTTTGGCTTTTGGAGCTCAACCTTACTTGGAGGAATCCAGCCAGACTGATGAGGGGAAAGGCGCCAAAGATCGCTACCAGTCCCAGTTTCCAAGCAATTGCAATGGACAACAAACATGACGAGGTCACGTTAACAAGAACAATCAAGACGGAGCCTATAGTTTTCGAAAGCAGTGTCTCAAGTTGCTGCGTATGAGACAGTAAACGGGCCGTTAATACAGCGGAAGAATTTGACGCTGCTGCGAAGAAAAGCATATCTTGCTCGATCATCGAAGAGAAGTACTCATATCGGTATGTTCGCATGATAGTGGAGCCAGTAATCGTGAATATCGTACTAAAGACTTGAAATGTTAGGCATACACCAACGGCAAGGATGAACCATAGGAGGGCCCAGAATGTGCCATTCCGCACCAGCTCCGTGCCATCCTGACTAAGAACAGAAACTGACTTGGCGAACACAATAGCTTGCCCAGGATATACTGCTCCAGCTGCCACACATGCAATGCATCCGACTAAGAACAGGGTGCGCATCTTTTGTTGCTCCCTGAAGATCATGGTCAGACATGACAAGATGGACATTTTGGGGTCATAAAGTTCCGGTACTGAAGGTTCCGTTTCATCGAATTCGGGCACTACTTTGGCCGTGCTTGGTATTGGCTTTTCGATCCCGCCAAACGATTGTTGTTTGTCGTTTATACCTGACTCTCCCTGACTGAGAGAAATAGGAAAAGAGAACATTTGGCGGTTGAACATCTTTGCGTAATGACCATTGCTGTCTAATAGGGAAGAGTGATCTCCTTCCTCTATAATGTTTCCTTCTTTCAAAAGGATAATCTTGTCGGCTTTTCGGACCGTTGCAAGCTTGTGAGCGATGACAAGTGTAGTACGTCCACTAGACACTTTGTCAAGTGCTGTCTGGACTAAGTTCTCGGCGCTTGGATCTAATGCCGAGGTTGCCTCGTCCAGAAGGAGGATTTTCGGATTCGAGATAAGTGCTCGAGCAATCGCAACTCGCTGGCGCTGTCCACCACTCAAGAAGCTGGATCTCTCCCCCATATGAGTCTGGTAGCCGTCCGGCAAGGATTGAGCGAAACCGTGAACATCCGCATCTACACAAGCCTTGTGCACAAGATCGGAGGTTTCGTTTGTGGACAAGCCTATGCGTAATGTAAGGGGTAAGCCATTTGCTACGTTCTGGAACAAGGTGTCATTGAAAAGATTTGGATCCTAGTGAGAAAAATTAGGTCTAGACATTGTGTGACTCTGGATTGGAATGAGCCCACCTGTTGCACAAGTCCTATTTGAGAACGATAACAGCATTCATCCAAGTCTTTGATTGGCTCATCGTCAAGCAGAATTCTACCGCATTCCGGCTCATACCACCTCTCGATGAGATGGACCAAACTACTTTTCCCACTTCCGCTGGGTCCAACAATAGCTGTAGTCTTGCCAGGTTCTAAGATTAGGTTGAAATCATCGAATATCTTGAAGTCAGGTCTCGAAGGATAGCGGAAAGAAAGGCCCTGGAACTCAAGCTTTCCGCGGCATTTATCGAAGCGCTTTCCACTCGTGAGCTTTGCAGGCTTCAGCGTAATGACTTTTCCGAGTTCTTTCGAGGCCACTTTAGCCTTTGATAGAGCATTCCATGAAGGGACCAGCTTTTGTAGAGCGTTTGTGGCTTGATTTACGCACAATATGACTCTGGGAAGACTTTAGTGATTCATACATTACGTATCTGGATAGGGTCTTTACATTACCACCTTGCCGCCAGTATCAATTCTCTGTTCAGAGAGGAGACGGACTCCATACCAGAAAGAGAGGGAATATGCACAGAGTAAGACGAAATAGGTTGCAGCGTAATCTAAGCCGGATAATGGAGCGCTCCTCACCATCATATGCTTCAGCTTTGTCAAGAAGCTGGCATATTCACGACCCATTTGGCTTGTTGCCCCATATGCAGCCACAATGTTCATGCTAGACAAGACCTCCTCGGCAAATTCGGCGGCCTCCTTGCTGACATGATTGATCCGGCGCTCGAATGTGTCTTTCAATTGCCCAACTACATACAAGCATCCGAACAGGACAAGGATGGTAGTAGACATGACTAAGGTAAGTCTCCAGCTTTGGGTGAAGGCTATGATGGCTGACGCCAGGACCGTGGATATCGCCTGTATTGCAATACCTAAGGCCTCCTCCGAGAGTCCGACCTCGATCGTGGACACATTGTGAGAGAGATCTGCAACCACAGATCCTGGCGCACAAGTCTCAAAATACGGCAAGGGCTGCCTGAGGAGGGCGTTAAAATACACTTGTCGTAGCTTGCACGTTACACGGGTAGAGACGATACTCAGTAGAAGAGCATATATATAGACGAGCTGTTTAGAAGGATTCGGAATAAGCATCTAAAATCTACCCCATAGTCTGTGAGGGGCTTACTAGGTACTGCCCGAGAAATAAGTAAACGAAGTAAAGACTGGGAAAGGTCAGGTAGACGCTCAGGTGGATGCATCAGACGTCCATACGCGTATTTATTCACGACAGCTTTGAGCTGGTTGGGTTGAACAAGGTCGCTTTGATTGAATTCATTTACAAGCTTCCCAAAGACTAATGTCATCAATGGGCGGGCCTATCACGAATTAGCTGAGAGTGAGCAGAGAGAAGCACTCTACCCACGGTCCCTGCTCCTACAGCTGCGAACAATCCCAAAGCCTGGGTCCATCTGTCTCTGATAGAGAATATCTGCATTGAGAATTAGCAGAGTTTGATATCGCAAATGACCAGACTTCCAGAAGCAATAGCAATAGATCCGACAAGCGGTTGCTCATCCTGCCTTTCCACATCGTCTTCTCTCATGACTCGACAAGATTTTTGGGAATTGTTGGATCCGAGTGATCAAGGCGAAAGATCAGTGAAGCCGATATTGTGAAATTACTGGAGGGGAGGGAACAATAAGAGTAGAGGCTAGAGTTGTCCCAGGGAGGGTTCGAATTGGATGCAACATTCCGTTGATGTGCTACATCGCGGAGTTTTCAAAATTGAAAGATACGAGGTATTCTAACGATCGGGATAGCGTTTCATTTGAATACGAGGCGGATAAAGGCGACTAAAGACGGTCCGATACCGCCCGCTAATTGGTTCCCTTTAGCTTGGGACTCTTAATCTCTCATGCGGCAAGCTCGAACCTCGGCAACCGTGTCATAAGGTCTCACCTCTCACTCTCGCGTTCCAATCAGACTTCTCAGGGAGCGCATTCCGTCAGTGAAAGATCCAGTTACCGCTTTTCAGATTCCCCTTCCCCTTCCAAGCAACAAGTCCGTAGTGCTCCTAAGGTACCTGGCTGCACAACCAGCGGAACACACCGGCCGTATTCCTTACGATGGATTTGTGCTCCTTCCAGATGCGGGTAATCAGTGACTTTCTGGGTACCGTGCCACTCAGACAGACCTCATCTGCCAACAAAGCTATCTTCGATCCTCCCCCACCCCCACCTCCGCCCCTCCTGCACCCCCAATCACCGCGATCGTTTTTCATGCAGCTACTTGGACCCCATAAAACAGTCCAATCTTTGGGGCTGACGTCTATCTAACTTCGCCTTTGGTAGCCGTTATCCGTCCATCAGGCATGTTTGCCCATCGATCAGCTTCGGCAAGATCTTGTATGGGCGCGACACTGCAGCGGATTTTGATGGGCCGCACACCGAAACGATGTCCATGAGTATCGTCGATCGTCACATGTTCAAATTATTGAGGGATAGCAATCATGGTCGGCAATTCCAAGCCACAATCTTTTGTTGTACCGTAGATAGACCTGCTACATCTCTGATTCGGCAATCCAGGGCTTTGACATTCCTGACTTTGGAGCTCGCGTGGACTGCAGACAGGAGCTCTATCTTTCAAGTGCATGCTTAATTATGAGCCAACGACTTCATGTATGGCACATTCCGTATGTTCAATAAGTCCATCCCTCCCACGAATTCTCTTTCGTCTAGTCACTGACTAGATGCTCAGATTCTCCCAACATGAACACTATGTATCTTCTCCGGCTTTCCAGTCCCTTTGGAAGTTCAATGCTTTTTGGATACTGTGTAGCCGGCTGTCACACCAATTTGACAGTATCCACAGCATCTCCAGAGCCTTCCAGAGAATCGTTTCCCCGTATCTTCTTCGAGGCTTGTTCAGAATTGAGGCTAAGTTCAATATCATTCGACGCTTCGGCGTTATGACGACGTGTGCTGTTCCATGTCACGGCCCCACTGTGGGTTAAATTTTGGTACGATGTATTTTTCCTCTTCTTCGTTGGCCGTAATAGAGCCTTATAGGTAGGGAGGGAAGAGACAATCACTGCGATGGTTGGTTCGAGGATGTCCCAAATTGTGTCCAGAGCGACGGCTCCTCCATTGACAGTGTAGACGGTACGGGTGATATCGAAGATGACATCTGTAATGGCAATCAAAAACAATGCTGCCAGCCCGACTTTCCGACTTGTCGGCATCTGAAGTCCTCGCAACATGAACAAGGGCAAAGCGATGACTATACTACTCAGCATACATTTTCCGTGTGTATGTTGAAGCACTTACTGCTCAGATCGGATGCCACGTTCAACCCACACCACATGGAAGTGGTTTTGGCGTTGATGCTCAGCGCTCGCTGGGACAGACACCTCTCTGGGAATCGTCAACTTCTGCAATACCCATTTGACAGGGAGAAAAGAGGAATTGTACCTAGAACGAAAAGGTGCTGAGGAGCTTCGCAGGCCCAAAAGACCGATAAGAAACATATCAGGAAAGTCAACACCGTGAAAGCGCTGACCACCCACCAAGCTTGCATGAAGGACTTGGACACTCCGAATAAGAATCGATAGAAAAGAAGAAAGGCGAATTTGACAAGATATATGACGATCCAGAAGAGGAGCGAAACGGCAATCTCGAGGCGAAAGTATCTCGACAAATCCCGTTCGGAAGGTTGTTCCCCAAAACCCGCTACCCAAAATTCGACTGAATAGTTGAGAGGAAACATGACTGTGTATGTCGACACATATCCAATCAGGAAGACCAATGCAAGGCCATGAACGTAGTCGTCCGCTTTGAATGATTTCACGGTCTTCAATCGAATCGCATATCTGCCTGCGGTCAAGACGATACCGGAACCCGTGAAGACCCAGGTGAGGACCTATGATGGACTCGTCAGTCGTAGCTCACAAGGTGTAGCCGTACAGAGAGATATCTCTGTGAATCCTGTATGCTCACGGTCAATCCGTTCCGACTCAACTCGCTCATTACTGCAAGTATCCGTGGAAGAATTTTCTACTGCTTAACGTGTAGTTGTAATACGTAGGAAGTATTATGAAGAGTTGAAGGTAGAACTCGCGCTGAGAACGAAGGCTCCAATGCGAAATATTACCGTATGGCTAGTGATCCAGAGCGTTATTTACTGCCGCGCTTATGCAAGCATTATTGCCCATGTTTGCCATTGCAACCCTCCTTGCATGGTTCTGAGTATCAGCTCCGTGCCACGTTACGTTCTGGTGATGATCTACAACTATTCTGCGCATTGGGCCGACTGATCCTACGCTAGCCGGGGAAAGGGAAAGTTGCAGCCAACATCGCTTCCCCCTCTTTTTGTGACTCTTCCCTTCCTCTTTCCTTCTAGTTTCTATCTACCACACCTCTCGAATCTAGCTTAAGGCACAGCTCCTATCAAGCTCCTATCATACAGTAGTCATTGAGTTATCTTGAAGCGTTTGATTCCTTCTCATCAAATATGAGGATGCCAATGCTATCTCCTCCTGGCTGGGCACTCTCGATAATCGCAATTCTTACAATCGTCATGCAAGCTCCGAACATCTACAATCCCTCCGCTTTCATGACGGAGTTTAACCTTACGAACAAGCCTGCGGCACAGCTAATCGGTCAGTCCACCCATTCTATTAGCGTTTTCCTGCATCGCTCCCTAGTCACATATCACGGACAACTCTGGGTCTGTTCCAGCTTCCATCTACACAGAAAGCTAGACCCCAGACACTCAAATCCACTTCTTCGTCATCACGCGCATGGACTAATCTTGTTTCCCACCTAGCCTTTTGCCTCGTGCTCATCAACGGCTATGATCTCGCGGGGGCGTTGCAGGACAATTGGACTGTCTACTGGTACTCGCTAATGTCTCGTATGGTAGCCATCGTGTTCTTCTGGACTTTGGAGAAGCCGTGGGACAGATTGGTGGTGTTCGAGGGCGCTACTTTCATCATTCTGGGGACGTCGATGTGGTTTGCTTGAGTAGCGACTGTATATGCTCAGGCATATTGGAGAGACTGCAAGCGCTACGAGCATGTAGCTGGGGGTCAGATGTGAGAGATTTGACGGACAATGATGGAATGCGACGGTAATCAGACCGGAACCGCAGCTGGAAGAATTAGCCGTAGAAGACACTGAAGTCGCGCTGAGGCATACAGAATAAGAACACAAATCCTCCTTCTGGCGCTTGCAGCTCGATACCATCTCAATCTTTGCAGATTCCAGATTTTTGGTTCAGAGCTCCACGGACCACCTCGCACGAACTCGTAACGCGATGCTGAGGGGATGCCTTTAGTACAAGGATCAGGAGAGCACAAGTAGAATGCAATGTCTTGTATCGTTCTTTTAACTTAGTAGTCAAGTACTAAACTTAACAATATAATAAGACAATAGATATATAGAGAATAATGAGGAATCTCTTTCTCTCTCTCTAGAATTCTCTATCCCTTCCTCGAAATTTTCTATTCCTACTCCGAGGAACGAAGAGGGAGAGTGAATCGAATCCTGTAACCTGATACAAGCTCTACCACCACTACGAAGGCAATGCACATCGCCGCAGTACCTGAATCTCCCCAGAGATGCTGACCAAGTCCAAATATACCAAGTCTACCAAAGAATGGCTTTTTCCCTCATTCAGCTCCAACATCAAACCCGACAAACCTAATATCTTCTACAAATAAGAAACCCACGCAGAGCTGCCATAAAATTTCTCCTGACACCTGCAGCAAACACACCCCTTTTTTGACCCACCGCCAATATGCGCTTCACCTCCATCCTCACTCTCGCGCTCCCCTCCCCCTCCCCCTCCCTCGCCCTCGCGGCGCCGACCCCTTCACCAGACGTCTCCAAACGGGACATAATTCCAGCAAACATCAACGCTATCGCGAATGCAAAAATCCCCGATCCAATTGCCGTTGCGATGCTCCTCGCCACGAATGACGGAGCCAAGTAGCCCGGAGGACCCCTTCTTCCGCCGGAGGTATAAAAACGCCGTTGATGGCAACGGGCGAGACTTGGTGGGAGGAAGGGGTGGAATTGATAGAAATACATGGATAGATAATCGAGGTAATGTTGGGAGCGGTCCGATAGATTGATTCATTGATTGTGGGATTGAACAGATATGAGAAGAACGGCACATGGTCTTTTGGCTTCCGAGACTCTTGAATTCTCGATGCTTGCAGAGTAATAAACCTATCTCAACTAACTTTTCTCACCATTGATTTCGTGAAACCTCAATACAATGAACGAATACCGCCGAGTCGTACGCTAGTCTCCAAGGCAGGCACAAGAGACTCTGCCAATTTGTCCCCGCATTTATTTGAGCCCTTCAAAAGCCTTCGCTGTGGCGAAGAATTCCTTCAAGGTTGTCGGCTTCTCATCGAGAATCTGAACGAAAACACACGTAAGCCAAGCATACCAAGTGTGCTAAATGGGTGGGTCAACATACCGCATGGCTTTCAGCAAAACTAGCTTTGCCAAAGTATCCATAATCATGCATGAACGCCATATTCTCATACAAGACCAGTTGCGCCTTCTCCGGCATGCTAGCATCGGCCAAAGCACCTTTGTAAGCGTCCTTGTCAATCTCAATGAACTTCGCACTCTTGCCAGCTTCGGGGTAGAGTTCCTGGAAAGTTGCCATTATCTGCTGTGGAGTGTAATAGTCGGTAGCACCCAGGACTTTCTTTCCCAATGTCTCATCACGATGGGTGAGAATCGCTTTCACGAATACGCCCCGTGTCGCCGGCGGCGTCGAAGCAGGGGATTGGAGTGTCGGGTGGCATAGGCAAGGCCATTGTCCAATCATTGTTTGGCGGTAGTTGAAGGATTGAAGCTCCGGGGAAATTGGACATGAAGAAGCCTGCCAGGAAGAATGTGGCTGGGACTCCTATGTCACGGATGTACTGTTCGACTGCAGCTTTGGAGTCGAAATATTCCACGTTTGGGAATTTACCGTGTGTGAGTTCGGTCACGTTGTACCCGGAGGACCAGATGAAGTGCTGGACTTTGGTTTCCTAAAGAAACAATGTGAGACAGTGTTGGAGCATTGCATGTTCAATGGAACGTCCTACCATCGCCATATCAGCAACATTCTTTCCTTGGGTCTTCTCAAGCTCGGCATCCATCTTGTCCCATTAATTGGTCACAGCAAAGACGGCATAAGCGCCCTCGAAAGCAGACTTGATCTGCTCTTTGCTGTTGATGTCGGCGGCAACGCATTCAACACCCTGGGCTTCGAGTGCCTTTGCACTTGGCTTGGAAGGATCACGAGTAATTGCGCGGATCTTGAACTCGCTGGCTGTCTTTGGGTCAGCTAGAACGGACTTGATTACTGAACCGCCCTGGTTGCCAGTTGCACCAAAGACGACGAGAATTTTCTTTGGGGACATGGTGATGGTTGCTTTCTAATTTTCTTCTAGAACGATGCCTAATTTCCAAGGTCTGATGCTATAGTAAATGTTCAAAAGTACTTCGTTACGATTTTCATCTCACCGTTTTATACGTTGTATTGTATCTGCGGGGCAAGATAGGACATGGATTGATAATCGCTTGGTGGGTAAGCCTGCTGAAATTGGACACGGCACGCTGTCGGCGAGCCCGAATGTCATAACGAGCAACGCATTGAGTGCTGTATAATTCATCGATGACAAAGACCATGCTCAATAAGCTGCCAAAATCTTCAAAAATTGAAGAAGCGACTTAGTAAAGTACCTTATTGAACGCGGAACATTGTCTGTCACGTGACCGCTATTGTCGCTATCTCGGAGTGGTGGGAGACGGATTCGCGGCCCAGCAAACACCGACTTTGTCATCAATTCGTCCTCGTGCATTTGTAGCACAACAATCACAGATATCGATTTGGTCCTTCGTGCTACGAGTATAGTGAAGGACGAAATTCAGTGTGGCTTCTCTTTTGCTCGGCGTTTGAATAGCTTCAATGTTACTTCAACCAACACATGGTCTGAATCTGCAAGTTGCCGCGTTGCTAGTCCCATCAACCAATACATGTAATCGATTAAATCGACCACCTCGCAGGAAACCTGGTTAATATCGAATCCTTCCCGCCATACATCAATCTATTCGCCACGATGGCGACCACAAACGAGACGTTCAAATCCTTCTACCCAGACATCAAATCCACCGTGCCGTTCTGGCGAGTTGAGCCTCACAGATTAGATGACCATCGTACGACACCAGACTTACCTACCGAATGCGACATCCTAATCATCGGTGCGGGCTATGCTGGCACAGCAACGGCATACCATCTTCTCGACAACAACCCATCACCACCATCAATTGTACTGCTCGAAGCGCGCCAAGCATGCTCAGGTGCCACAGCTCGCAATGGTGGCCATTTGAGACCCCAAGTCTATTTCGGCCTACCCGACTACATAGAAAAGTACGGCCTTGAAGCAGCGGCTGAAATTGCCAATCATGAGATTGCACACGTTCAAGCTATCAAGGACCTCGTCGCAAAAGAGAATATCGACTGTGACTTTACCTTGACGAGAAGTTTTGATGTCTTTTACGATGAAGACATGGCTATTGAGGCAAAAGAAGCCTACGATGTCATGGTAAATAAAGGTCTGACCTGTGTCAATGATGCGCATTACACTCCAGCAAAGTACGCAGAGCGAACTAGCGGTGTCAAGGGTGCGAAAGGCTGCTTCAGCTTCACCGCCGCACACATATGGCCATACAGATTCATCATGCATCTCCTAGCCATTTGCGTCGCCAAAGGTCTCAATCTGCAAACCCACACACCCGTCACACACGTTCCTTCCGAAGCGGACTCCAATGGCTGGACCACCATAAGCACAACGCGTGGTAACATCAAAGCCAAAAAAATCGTCTTCGCATCCAACGGTTTCACAGCAGGCATGCTACCCGAATACACCAACAAGATAATCCCCTGCAAAGGCGTCTGCTCCCGAATTGTCACACCCAACCTGGCTAAAGCGCCATACCTAAACAACACATACAGCATCCGCGCCGGGCCCGGCATCTACGACTACCTGATTCCCCGCGTAGATGGCAGCATCATCGTCGGTGGCGCCAAAGCTACTATGACGAAGGACAAGAGCGTCTGGTATGGCAACACTGACGACAGCGAGCTGTATGGGCCTGCGAAGGATTACTTTGACGACTATATGCAGCGCACATTCCTTGGGTGGGAAGACACGGGGGCGTATGTGGATAAGGTGTGGACGGGAATTATGGGGTATACGTCCGACCTGCAGCCGCATGTTGGTGCTGTGCCTGGGCGGATGAATCAGTCTATTTTGGCGGGCTTCAATGGGCATGGCATGCCTATTATTTACCTGACTGCGAAAGGCATCGCGGAGATGATCCACGACGCGAAGGCTTTTGAGGAGACGGGGCTACCGAGAGTATACAAGACGACCGAGGCGAGGTTGCACAGCGACGAGAACCTTATCAATACGAAGGCTCACTGAATGAGGGAAGAGAAATGGGTGGATGTTCGCATGCGATAATTTACTTGAGGCGATGATGCTTGCTGAGAGGCTTTTAGACCAGATGAGAGATGCTATGATACCCATAGTGCTTGCATCCAACATTGATCTATTGACATACCATATGGGCCCCGTACCAGAGAAGATCCCTGCGAGCTGAGGAGCACCCAACCCTAGCACTTACATATCCATCTCCATTACCGTTCGGCTTTCCCAAAAGCTTGATATCAATCACAAGCCGTGTTAGGTATTTAATAAGCGCGCCGGCGGTACGGTTCGCCGCGGATGATGTCTAACGCCTGTCCCAGAACCTGCTAATCAATTCGCTGGTAATTCGAATTCGATTTGGGTATGCGGCGTACGCGTTGTGGTGATTTTTTTGGAGGTGGTGGCATAACTCGCTTGATGTCGATGAGGCCTCTTTAATAGACGGGAAGAGATTCAGACCGCTGTTCACTTACATGTAAAGGTCGTCAAGGGTGGGAGTGGAGGGGACCAAGGCGTATCATATACATAGAAGGTTGAGAAATTAGGTGGTGCGTTGTGGTTTTTTCAGAATCCGAGGATTGGGGGTTTGGTGTTTGACAAAAAAGACTCGGGATGGGAATGTGCAGCGGGCTTTTCACGTGAGTGGACATAACAAGGAGAAGTCGCTACCTGAACTGCCGGAGGCGGAAAACTTTGGGCTGGAGAATGTGCTGTATATTCCTATTCAGAGACGGACGTGAGGCTCCAAGTCAAGATATGGCTGCTTTCGACTCGACTTGCTAAGATTTTGGGGCATATACGTCCGTCTGGAAAGGGAGGTCTGGCTCGGCTTCGCCGTTGGTAGATTTCTCTACGATAGACTCCATCTGGTGTCCTAGGACGTACCGTTCTGTTTGAAGGCTGAACAGGTCATTTGGAGACTTGCTGCTGCCTCTGTGATGCCGACGTCGCTTTTTACTGGATCGGTGATTGTATTGTGTCTGACCGTGTCGTAAACCGTTGTGGATGTCATGAAATGATCTCCGGGCTAGAAGGAAGAATATGATACTTATGGTGCCTGATTTTGGGCTCAAGCTGTTCTTTCGATTATGGTAATGATACTTATGATTATCTCGCCCTTGCTGTGACTTTTGTATATTTTGGGAAGAAGATATCTCGTTGTGGAACGTTTCAATCACGTTGCTCAACTGCCTTAAAGGGTTTTTGAGGACGTCTCATGATCTGCGTAGCTACCTCTTACTAGTTGAGATCGTTGTGGATAAGAATAGTTGGGCCTATGCAACGCAAAGTCTTTGAGGTCACGGGTTATCTTGCTATCATTTTGTCACTCTTTGAGAACGGATCAGTGCTCGAAACGTGGCTAGTCGTCGTTGATCCCTCATATCAATAACTGTTTTGCCAATAAGCAACTTATCTTCTAAACGAAAAGCTCTCGGCCCCTCTTCCTGTTGGGTATTCTCCTGACTCTCCACATACCCACGATAGTCATGATTTGCTAAACTAAGATGAGGTGTACATCCTGATCAACGACATTTTGTTGAGCGTCAAGAACAGAGCTTTGAGGCTAGGAGAAGGATCCCGATTGATACCTCATGGCTCAACGCCAAGATAGTCTCCACTCTCGCTGCATAAAATGATCTTGCTTACCTATGAGGGTTGAGGAATCAATAGAATCAAGAGCATGTTACAACGGGACAAGCCCTTCCCGATATTCAACAATCTGCGCCCCCAGGCTAGCCTGACTCAAGGCACAATCTGCTGAAACGTCTTTGAAGGAACGGCTTCATTTATGATCTGTATCCCCCATCTACTTCATGCAGACGATGCATTGTTCCTCTCGAAAGCTATTATCCCTGTTTGAGTACTACTCCCAATTTGTTTATCTCACACCATGCAATATCAACACACTACTCACCTTCAACGCGTCTTTTTTCTCTCCTCCTGCCAGTAATCCATACTTACACAAGTCGCACAGAACGTATGATGCTACTTTCCGAACGGAAACCAAATATAGGATTCTGCAACCTCTACTACCAACGGTTTTAACGAAGCTTACCCCACAAGCTTCGGGAACGACGATTTTCACATGTGGTGTAAAATAGGCAGTCCCTCCGATAATGTCTGTAACCAATACGGCTTGTGTAGGCGCAGGAATGATCCCAATTTGGGTGAAGACCAGGGTGTTCTGAGATCGACGTGTACTCGTACAGATCCTAGTTGGAGCAGTGCGTCGTGCCTCAATTTGTACCGAGGCCTCGCCACAACCCGCCCAATATCAGACTCACGGACAGTAGGGATGTGTCTGACATTTTCAACGTGCAGATTATATACAAAGCCATCGTCTCGCCAACGCCACCTTCATCATCACCAGCAACTTATAAGCACAGCAATCATATTGGGGCCATTGCTGGCGGGGTCATAGGCGGTATTGCTAGCCTAGTCACTGCCATTATGGTTATTCTGCTTTGCCTCCAAGCAAGGAGAAAGCCAAAAACTCAATTACAAACTCCAGCAACGTTTCTAATGCCCAGAAGTAGCCCAAAGCACGAAAGAGAAGGAATAGGAAGACTTTGGGAAAATTATAGGAGTGAAAGATTCGAAAAGGACGGCGCACAGCTCGCAGGAGAAAATGGTGGTGGTCCGTATAAGATGTGACTTTTCCAGTGGAGGATTTATTGGGGTATTGGACTTACCACTAGGAGAATCAAGAATCGCGTAGTAGAACGATATGTCTCGGCGTTAAAAGCCACCCGTGTACGTCCACAGGGCATTGTCCCAATGAACTTTCTTTATCCGAGGTCTTCGCTTACAGACAAAGATACAAAGGCATGCTGCGTCGAAAAACAAGGCAGCCTCGTCATCGTACGAAACCGAACTCTTGAAACTCTATTTACGAGTGCCTTTTCAGCCTATCCGCTTTACTTTCGTCTCAGACCTCCTATTGGATATACATGGCACTTACTCCAATTCATCCTACCCTAAAAACCTCCGCCCTTCATTATCAAAGCACCACACATACTCTCGTTATATCCTCTCGGCTCAATCTCAAAACCATCCCCTCCCTTGAACCCACCCTTTACAGCGTCGAAGCCGCCACAAGCCTCCATTCTAGTCTTCGGACACTCGTCGCTGCTGCCTCATCTCTAATCCCGTCAGTTCTCTCTCCACAACAACGATCTCCATGCACAATCCCTATCCACCACACCACCTCAGTAATTACTTGATAACCTCCGTCAGAGCCCGCTACCCAAGATACAATCCCACATCTCACGCAACAAATACCCCCACTATCCCATTCGAGACCAAGCCAATGATCAACCAGCCAGCTATTTAGCCTCTTCTTTCACACCCACAATCTAACACTCGTCCTTCTTGTGCTCTACTCAGCAACGGCAAGGTGGAGGGCGGTCTTGGTTCCCTACTCGGTTCCCAAACCCCGACTCCCTGGACTCGGTTCCCTACCCAATTCCCCAACCCATTCCCCAACCCAATTCCCTAACCAGTTCCCTAACGCTTACTACAGATACTCCATCACTATATCCCAACCCGTTACCTGCCCCGTTCTATCAGATTCCAACCAACCGAAAATTCAATCACGCCGTAAATATCTATCCATCCCCTTGCTAAAGACGACCTTACAACCATGTAATAGATAGTCAGGTTGGTGCTACGATTATATAGACGATAAAAACTCCAAGATGGTGAAAGTAGGGACAAAAACGTTGCATAATGACATATGTACTATCCCATGGTTCGCCAGGGGCCTCCGTTCGTAGTCAGGGTTAGGTCAACGGGGATGAGGGTCGCCGAATCATGGGATAACAACGACGATAGAGAGTAAGGGGGATTTGAAAATAGGAATGCGAGGAACGATGCTCGATACGAGATCATTGTCGTCGCAAGGTTCAGCGATATGCACACCTCTGACATTGTGAGTCATGAAGCGCGGTATGAGACTCGCACACCGTGAAGCAGATAAAAGGCTATAAAGGGCAGCTACACCGCTATAGGGGGGCGGTATACTGGTATGGAGGTCACAGTTGATGTGATGGTAATGGATTCGTGTGGAATTAGATACGCACGGGACTTTTCGTGCAACTCAACAAATTTTGCCTTGTATTATTAAAGTACCCAAGGGCCTGCAAGTTGAAGAGCCTATGAATACCAGACACTGGTATCATGACCGAATAGTATACAGTAACAGATATGGATAGCAACCCGCAAAAAACCCACAGAGCCTCTTATCTTCCCTAGCAATGTGCCACGAGCCGAGATTTCTCCAAGCCCTCATGGCCCGCTCGTATCCTATGCGTGCTGGTGTACCACTGTGCGTCCGCTACGCTTCCATGTAGCCAGTAGAACGCCGCAATTACTGCATTTGTGCTCGACATCTTTGAGATTGTTGATGAGGTAGGGTATGCAGCCCAAGCAGAGGCAGCAACAGATGAGGAGGGCCCAGACACTGTGAAAGAATAGAGATTAGCATGCCGCCGTAGATAATTACCGCGTTTGTAAAGCTCTACAGGATCGAGTGGACGTACTGTGTAGTGTTACCAGAGTGAGCCTGGATCGTCGTCAGGGCACGATGGTGGCAGCAGGGGCAGTCGACCGGTGCAGTTGTCTCCGTGAGGTTTGCTAGAGGGTATGCGGTTTGGTACTGGGACGTAGGTTGACCCATAGGTGCCTGTTGAACCTGCCCCATTGGTGGCGCCTGCTGCTGACCAGGAGAATAGTACTCCTGCTTCTCAGTGCCCTGTGAGGCCATGGTGCCGGTGTGATGGGGCTGTTGGGGCTGTTGAGGCTGTTGAGGGTAGGTTTGGCCGGTTTGCATGGGGGAGAGGGGTTGTTGGTAGATGCTGGAGGGTAGAGCTATTAGCGGTGAGGAATGTTGTGGGTTCAGGGGGACTTTATTACGACTCACTCTTGCTGGACCATGGGCTGGCCTGGCGCTGCACCGTAAGCACTGGTGTGTTGCATTCCTTGGCTGGGGTTGGCGTTGTAAGGGGGGACTGCACCTGCTAATTTGTGAGTGGAAATGACACCAAACCGGACGCCTGAGCGAAGCTGAGTTGCTAACCCATTTGCTTGTCGTCCATTGTTTTTGGGAGGGTTGGAGGTAGTTGTCGGCTGAAAGCTGCGGTCGGAGCCGTACGAGCAGTGAAAGAGAGGCTCAAAGACTGTCGTAACGTCGATGCTTGTGGTTGTCGATGATGGAGGTGATGAAAGAGAATTGATGTGTGAAGCCCGAAGACGGGTCCAAAGTATTTACTCTCCCTTTTCACAGAGTGGTGCCTTCTTCCTCAGCCTCACTCCGTTTTCTTTCTGGCCCCATTCCGAAACGCTGTCCCACTGCGCCATGTTGCGATTCGCGTGCAGCTGCTGCAAAGCAAGAAGAAGCGTGTCGCCTGGCCAAATATCACATCTATTTGCGGGCAAGCGCAGTCCTGTGGCCGGTTTGCTGTGCTCTGATACGCAGAGAGGATGGGCGGTGTTGCATAGGCGTCCAGGTAGGGAAATGAAAGGCCAAGAGCATAAGCGAGGGTTTTAGCGTGTGCAGAAAGCTGTAGAATCCTTGGCATTTGAATTTTTTATTTTCCCCAACCACAGCCCCACCACCGGTACTAGCTCTACAAATAAGCCTTCTGATTTACTTGTATTACATGAGTAGATAAGGTAGCTCTATCCAAAGCGATGCCAACGCCGTAGAAATTAATAAAATAAAGAGAGTACTTGTTGAGTTATCAGGCTTAAGATATAATTAGTAGGCTTGCTCCGTTTAGTAGTTGTTGAGCCAAAATTTCAATCCCTGATATCTTCTAATATAGTTATTTGATCAAGCTAATTCCTACGGTATTAGAATCGCCTTTAATAGAGCTATCTACTCATGCAACACAAGTAAATCAGAAGAGTTGTTTGTAGAGCTAGTACCGGTGGTGGGGCTGTGGTGGGGGAAAACAACAGCTTTCTGCACACGCTAATTCTATTTGAGTTTGGCTGCACCTCGAGTCCGCTAACTGATCTAAAATCAATAGATTGTGTATAGTCGCATTTTCTTAGAGCTCAAAGATTTCAACACTATCAAATCTCCAACTGGTAGACCGACGACGACTTCTACATCTAGTAGTTAAGGGTTCACGGAGATGCAGTACCTAAACTGTCTATGCCTTGCATCGGCGGTATGACGGAAGCCAAGGAGAGACAATGGACGAAAGCCGTTCATGGCTGTTGGCAACAAGGCAGTCTGTTGTGCTTGGTGCTGTAGTTACTGGCTATGAGCATCAAGGGGTTCTGGTGAAATGACAGCATCGGTTACGGACGAGAAGGTCCCAAGTCTTTATCTTATGATCAGTCATCGACTTGAGGCGGGTGGGAGACGGAGATATGAGATTTTGTTCATCGAAAGGCAAGGAGCTGAAATGCTCAGTGGGTGACTGAAGATTGATTTCTGAATTCTGAGCTTTCTGACTATAGAAAAAAATTCCAAAGGGTTGCGCGTCTTGCTTTTATAGATGTCATTGAGATTATGGTGAGCGATGGCTAACCAACAACGGTCATTTTCCGCGAGCTGAACATGATCCACTCTTCTGATTGGGACATACCTCAACCTTTCAACGCCTCTGACGCCTTTGAGATTCTTACCCAACAGCCTTCACTCCATCTGGTCATGGCTTTCCGCCCTTCTTTGAAGTCTTCTGCCGCTTCGGAGAGTCTCTCGCTTTCTTGCCCTTTACTTTTGTACCACCTTCGCCTCCACCTGCGCGCTTCCCCTCCGTTCCTTTTTCCCCCCCATCCGCTCCTTGCTCCTCCGGCATCGTCGGTGTATGTGGCGAAATAGGTGGCGAAGGTTCGTCGGGAGGTTGAATCACTCTCGCACTAGCTTGATGTATAACCCCGTGCTCATTTCGCAAAGCGTCCATTATAGCAACGGGGTCAGCGCCTGGGGCGAACTCTTCAACTTCATCAACCATGGCTTGTGTGATTTCTCTTCCACTATCTTTCCATTCTTGCTGCTTCCGTTTGTCGCCCTCTCGTCGCATGATGTTGTCGAATTTGTTGATACTCATCCTCACAGCGTTGACATTGTGCTTCTCTGGCTCCGCTGGATCTTGTTCTTCCGAGTATCCGTATACGTTCATGAAGGCTTGGATCGTTCTGGAGTTCATGAAGCCCATTGTTGCTAAATTGACGATTTCATGTCCTAGCGCCTGGAACTCTTTGTAAGAGTATCTATTTCGACGCTTTCTGTGTGGATGAATCGGAATTTCAAGCATGACTGCCCAAGCATTGAGAATCACGTAGAAGCCGCAGTGATGGCCCGGCGGCTGACAGGGAACTGTTGGCCAGCTTCCATCCGAGAAATCAGGCTGAATACGTTCTTCTTCGAGCGGCGAGCCCAGCCAGCCAGAACGTCTTACTACGTCCTTTGCCAGGTTGATGATTCCGGTCGGAGTCATGTAACCGGGTGCGCTGTCTTTGATGTCAATACTGACATTGTTCGCCTCCCTGGTCGTGGCATCCAAATTAGCGACCCCAAGAACGTAATGCCCAATCATCTTTGTGCCTTTTTCCTTCCTTTTCCGAACAACAGGTGGTATGTAGAGAGGCATGATAAAGGTACTTCCACCGCCCACAACACCGTTTTGGGGTAATTTTTCCCGTGAGGGTCCGTGACCATCAAAGATATCAAGCCCTGCGAATGCATAATGGATGCTCTTGAGTCTGAGGGCTTCCCATATGGTCCCGATTGCTAGTGTGATGTCTTCCATTGCCAAGTCGTTCAAACTTCGGAGTGGCGACGCCTTCCTTTTGTCGGCCCCTTTTGCTAGCCGCCTGAAGCGTGTCAGGCCCTGGTTCAGAATCCCTTGCCAGTTTGTTGAATCTGGTGGTGGCTTGTCGTCCCCGTCTTCCTGCTTTTCTTCTTCTTCTCCGTGTTTCCTCTTAATGCCCTACCATCATGGGTTAGCAAGCAAACCAACACTCGAGAATGGAATACCATACCCGAGGCTTAGGTACATAGTGCCAATATTTCGCACTACGCCACCAGAACGCAGCGATATGTCCAATCGTAATGACAGCAAAGTTGGGCAGTGGCCCAGCAATCATTCGCCTGCCTACTGCCAGATCGTTGATGACCAGGAAATCCAGATCGGTATTGATAATGAAACAGGCGCGTTGGCCGGATTTGGCGTTTCGAATACCCCGAATTTCAAAGGATTTGCCCTTTTCGTTGAAATCTGGGCTCGCTTTGGGGCTAAGCGACTTGCTATTGGGTATTAGTACTGCTGCTAAACTTGAGAGAGGAATGGCTTACATCTCCATGCTCAGCGAGTTCGAGTCGTGTGGAACGTTGTGAACGATTGCTTCAATAGGGTCCTTGTCGTCCACATTACCCTCACTCGCACGGGACGCGAGTACCAGGCTTTCGATTTTGAGAGAGCGGCCTTTCCCATCGACTAAGTCATGGCCATTCAGCATTAGAGTCTGGAGCGCACTCCCTTGCGCACGGCATTCATGGAAAAGGAGCCGAACGTCGTTCAAAACATGGTTGTCAATGATGTGTAGGAAGAGTTGCTCTTGGTCCGGAGTTAAAAGTGCGAAAGGGGAGGGAATTTGCGACGCTGGTGGTGTACGAGGACAGCATGTTTGCTGGTCAAGCTGCTCCAAGTCCCAGCCCTCTAAAGCTAGGGCGTCTCTGGCTGTTATCGTGTGGAAGCCATAGGGATGGTTGGTGGTTAGATCAGCAACTGTGTCCCCAGCTAGTGGGTCCGCAGTTGGGTTGTGCGCATCTGAGTCCACTTTGCTTGGCTGTTCCTTCTTCAACTTCTCCTCGCCGCTGCTCTTTCCTGCAGTCTCCTCCCCTTCTCTCGCCGCCTTTTGAGCACCTCCAGAACTTTTCTTGCGTGTTTCGTTCATCATTGTAGGCAAACTCGAGGCATTCGCGTCAATGACTAGGGCATCATCTTCGGTATTCCTCACTGGCTCGTCGGCACTCCGCTTCCGTTTGGGACTGGGTGGAAGACTTGTACCCTTTTCAGCGACCCCAATAGTTTTGACTAGGGGCTGCTCCACATCATTCCTCGACGCTTCGGAGCTCCCATTCTTCTTGGTCGCATTAGCAGGGGGTGTTTTCGACCCGTCCTCAAATGACTCGGTTTTTACAGTTTCGTCCGGCTTCCCTGCTGCTTTCTTGCTAGTTTTCGTCTTACGTGCCTCATTTGCTGGCTTAGGGTCTGGAGGCTTTGCTCTTCTCTCTGCGGACTTGGCCTTGACATTGTCTGCGGTCGCCGTGGAGGGTCGCTCCCTCCGCCCTTTGCCGGTCGACGCAATCTTTGCAGGCGGCTTCGACGTCCCAGGAGCGTCCTTCTGAACCTTTTGTTCGGTTGGCTCCGTCTTGCCTCTCTTCGCAGCCGACCTGGTAATCGGCCTGTGGCCATCATTCTTTGCACTAACGGATGATGCCGCATTGTTGGCATTTTTTCTAAGTGCCATTACCTTCACGAATTAAGCCACTTTGTAGGGCACTGAGGAGAAAGTAAAGCTCTACGTCGCATACTCGATGATGGATGGGTTGATAAGCATGATACGATGTGGTGTCGGTTCTTTGTTTAGTGACCATCTTCGCCGCAAACAGCACAACTGCCACATTTGCGGCCGAAGACAATGAAAGCTCCTTTTTTAGCAGGACTCTGACCATTTAACATAACAAAAGAGACATCAAGAATCTGAAACGCTGGAAAACCACGCAGGAAATGAACTTGAAGTACTTTGTCACAGTACGCGATAGGAGCTGATCATACTCACGCCGTGTTGGGGAATTGAGGAATAGCTGTTTTCGAGAGCCAATGCAGAATGCAAGAAGCTTGGTTGTGTAGTCTATACCATAGGTTCAACAGGATGTCATCCTGTATATCGGTCCATAGCGACGAAGAGCTTCCCATTGTTCACCTTGCATTTCCGCCACTCTCGGACATCATTGCCACATCCTAGATCGGCTCTGACGTCGTCCGTACTGACGTCGGCCCGCATACTCGTAATGATGTGTGCTGCGTATTCACAAGAAGAGGTATCATCGCCTGATACAATCCCTTCATTGACATTGTAGATTGGACTTTGTGGCGGTTGCTCCAATCGTGATGATGGATGCTGGCTGTCGACTAAGCTTTCGTCGTCAATTGCAATCTGATGTGTCTCCATCTGAGGTGCTCGAGGTGCTGGAGAGTCTGCCCGAGATGCGAGCGTGTGTGTGACACATGCACTCGGGTCAACAGGCAGATGGGCATTTGAGAGATTATCCTCGTCAGTCCGCGTCCTGTCCTTCGGTTCCGAAAGGGATGAGCGTTCCCCCGAAGCATTGTGTATACTCCCGGCCATTTTCTCAGCAGTCTCTTCGACAGCAGTGGATGTGTACTCGGATCCAACAGTCCGCTCCTCTTCATTGCGTGCCACCAACACGTCCATCAGCGCTTGATTTTCACCCATCAGCCGCCTGTTCTCCTCTTTCAGTCTTGCATTCTCCGCCGAGACTGCCCTAGCAGCATGTTGTATATCTATGCTCGCTTGTACACCGAATCTCTCGCAGCTTTGTAGTTTCGACTCCAGCTCTTGTAGGTACTCTTTCCGGCGAGCCCGGGATCGCCGTTGGTTTTCTCGTACACGAGCTGGATTCGGGGCCAATGCGGAGGGTGAGGCACCATTGCCGGATGTATGGAGTTTGGAGGACATGTTGCCGTAAGGTAAAGATGCAGCAAGCCTGTTGTTTCGACGAATACCTAGTCTACTTTATTTGCCGAGGCTAGTTCGGGTAAACATCGGCAAATGAATATACTAACGCAGGGTCTAGAATACTCGCATTCCCCTGATGACGAGGCAAACAAATCAAGGCGAGAGTGGCTGATACAAGTCAGCCCCGTTCATCACTTTGTAGTGTATACTCTGCTAATTTCAATGTTTCTGAGAATGACGGACGATGGTCTTGTGGCAAGTAAAGTATTGACAATTGACGGAGGCGCATGCCACCTTAAATTTGCCGATGACAGCTGCGTCGGACCCTTGTTCTGAAAGCAGAAGTCAGCTTTCTTAGCGGCATAAGCACAGCCACGATTCGGGTGACTTGTCGTGCTTGTCACTTTCATAGATTCATATTCTCTTGCTGTACGGAGTAGGCATCCGTTGTTTGCATGGAGTTTCACAAGTTGCAATTTTCCGATGAGTCCACCGACGTGATGCTATTGTAGTCATACCCATCATCCTTCCTCACAGGAGGGACAGTTTTCTGCTTCGAAAGAAAACGCTCTTGGGCTTCTCATTCAGCATGGCTTCGAGGAGGATTCTCAACGGCAGCCCCACCACCAAGATAACCAAAGACCATACCTACTCATGGCCCAAAGCGACCTTCTTGCAAAGCACACCGGTGCCAGAAGCGGCCACCTCAACACGAGTCTTTCGCATGGTACTGTTGGCTACTTATTTCTGGTTTGGCTGTTTTATGTAATTCTCGACTCGAAGCCTGCATACATCGATTTTCGACTGACTGACCTTAGCATCGCGCCAATACAGTACCTGATAGCACCGCTCTATCTGATAAATAAGGATTATTACTATCGCTATATGGCCTGGACCAAAAAGCAGATGACGCTACTTGTGCTATCAATGACCCAATGGTGGACATCGACGGAAGTGCATGTGAGCGGCGATGAGAGTGTGGCCGGACAGATTCGCAAGTTTCCAGACGGACGGCTCCAATGTAACTTCGCATCTCGCATGGTCCTGATTGCAAACCACCAGGTAAATTCTGATGGCTCCCACCCCTCCATGTGCTGATGATCTTATGTTCAGATGTACAACGATTGGGTCTATCTCTGGTGGACTGCTTACGCTAATTCCCCCAGCACACATGGCTGGGTGTACATCGTGCTGAAAAACAGCATCCAGTATATTCCTTTGGTAGGCATTGGCCTCCGCTTTGCAGGTTTCGTCTTCATGTCAAGAAAAATGAAGACTGATGGGCCCAGACTTGCTCGTCGCATGAGTCAACTGTCGCGTCGGGGCCAGAATGGTCTCAATCCAATGTGGCTTCTGATGTTCCCGGAGGGGACAAATCTGAGCAAGAATGGTAGGGCAAAGAGTGTAAAGTGGGCCGAGAAGTGTGGTTCGCCCGATATGAAGTACCAGCTCATTCCAAGGAGTACGGGAACATATTTCTGCTTGAAAGCTTTGGGGAATACGGTGGAGTGGGTGTACGACTGTACATTGGCTTACGATGGAGTACCGTAAGTCGATTCTCGATGTTTTCCCTTGATGTCTTCGCTGCACGCAGTTCCTAAGGCTTGAACAGGGAAGGGAAATACGGGCAAGATGTATACACGCTGTCCTCTACATACATCGATGGACACCCACCACCAATCCATATGCACTGGCGACGCTTCAAAGTGTCAGAGCTGCCTCTCGAGACACTCGAGTCGTTCGACGAATGGCTACAAAACCAATGGCATGAAAAGGATAAGCTTTTGGAGGAGCACGCAAAGACGGGGAGGTTCCCTTCCGCGGAAGGTGAGTATGTTAGTACCGAGGTACAGCTTTGCCATTGGTGGGAGCTTTGGCGGTTTTCCGGATTACTCGTGGCCTTCACCGCAGTAGTTGTCGCTACATCCTTTGGTTTTATGAAGATTATGTAGGGGCAACATTGAGAAGCTTTCCACGGAAGGTCTGCTGTATGGCGCCTAGATGTTGCTGCTACATTGACGTAGGTGAGGCTCCGGGCTCCAACGATTGAGGTCGGTCGAATGTAGCCATCGAACTCGTACAGGGCTTCAACATCTGCACATAGCCATCGTTGGACTTATCCAGTATCAGGATCATTCACGGCAAGTCCATTGTGACTTCTCCTGTGGATCAAATTAATCCAAGACTCCTGGTCTCGCTTCCATCCGAGGCACTTTTCAGGAACACACCACTTGAGTCTATATTCGGTGGCCTTGTTCATGGGAAAGATTTAGACATTTGCTCAACAACATAGCTTGAAGGCCTAGGCAGGTCCAAGTTTGCTAACAGACCAGTGAGATTGCAAGAAACTCTTAGACTCTGCAAGTACCCGAGTTTTCTGATTCGCTCCTTTGTTACACAATTTACGTTTCCCGAAATTTAACTTGATCCTAGGAGCTTATCACATCCATGTTTCTTTTCTAAATGTCAGTCCCTCATTACCAAAATTTTCAGCTCTTTCGCTGTAACGTTCCAAACTGCCAACCCCAAGCCTGAATATGGAAGTCGAAGATGTCTCTCACGTTGGTCAGTGGGTGCAGCTCTTGGAGACGCAAAAAGCAGCGCTTCAGGTTGCTAGCAGGCGCAAGGGTGAGCGACCGAGAGATCGCAAAGCCCTTGACCAGCTAGTCCGTGAGTTCATGATCAGTCGCATGCAAATACAGCACATGTCTATTCAGCGAAATCATACGCTCCATCATTCATTCATTCCACCTCCTTATCTGCCTTCTGTTGCGTCTTTGATAGATCTCCAACAGATCTACATCAAGGACTTGCGACTACAGATTCATCACCGTGGCTGTTATCTTCTTCTGAGAGCAGCAACTCCTTCAAATGTCATGACGGCCGTCATGGCAATCATGGAGGATGCCGTGGGTGGAGGCATTATGCTTCAGCTTTATCAGCAGAAAGGAGATGCGTATCGACCCGCCGATGAGATCATCCAGTCTGGAAAATGTTTGCATCGTCAAGGAGCCCTACTTCAAAGTGATGAACGACGGAGGCTACGGGCTCAGGGTCGATCACGTCAGCGATATTCTCTGGCTTGCCCTCAATGACGACAGAGTACCTTTAGCCTGGCAACCTCGAGTTAGTGAGCTCAAGGATGCAGAAAAGCTGAAGGAGGATGGCAATGCCGCACTCAAAGCAGGCAAGCTTCACAAAGCAGTCGAAATGTAAGCTTCGACATGACGACATTTAACGGAATGCTGATGTCTGCACGAATGAACAGCTACTCGCAAGGTCTCCATTCCTCAACCACAGCCGAGGCATCGAGAATCATCGAGCTCAATCGGTCTCTTGCCTATCTTCGACTCGGATGCTACGATCAGGCTCTTGGAGATTTAGGACATTCAACATCCGAGCAGCAGAAGTCTGAGAAGGCCCTCTATCGCGCTGCTCGCTCGCTGTATGAGCTTGGGAAATTCGGAGAAGCTCGTGATACGTTGAACTCTCTTCTAGCAGAGTACCCACACTGCGACGCAGCAAAGAAAGAGCTTTCTCGTACCAACCTAAGATTGAAAGAGTACGAGAGTGGTGACTACGACTTCAAAGCCATGTATAATGCTGCAAAAGCTACGCCTCCCTATATGGATCTGGCAACCTATATTGGACCAGTTGAGATCAAATCGTCGGTGGGCCGCGGCCGAGGCCTATTCACAACAAGAGATGTAGCTGCCGGGGAATTGCTGCTCTGCGAGAAAGCCTTTGCATACTGTTTTACCGATGCATCAGACAAGACAAACACCTCTAGCACGAGTCTGCTGATGAACACCCATACCAATAGAGCTTTCATGGGAGCACAAGCAGAGTTGATCACTGTCATTGTTCAAAAGCTGCGCCAGAACCCTTCGCTCATGCCAGCCTATACATCTTTACATCATGGGGGTTACAAACCGGTCAAGGAGACGCAAATTGACGGAGCACCAATAATTGACACGTGAGCACCTCCTCTTATGATAAAGTAGTGCTAAAGTGACCCCCGTTATAGGTTCCTGATCGATCGTATCATGTCTCTAAATGTGTTTGGCTGCCCCCGAACGACTAGGGAATCCCATTTTCAGACTCTGGCACAACAGAAAAAGGAGGGAAAAGCGTTCCATACATGTGGGATTTTCATCAACGCCTCTTACATCAACCACGGCTGCTACAGCAACGCACGACGAAGCTTCATCGGCGATATGCAAATCGTCCGCGCTTCACGCAACCTACCCGCAGATTCAGAGCTCTTCTTCTGGTACGTAATACCCAATCATGAGCGCACCTACGAGAAGACACAAGAGAAATTCCAGAATTGGGGTTTTAATTGTACATGTGTAATCTGCGAGGAGCACAAAAACACCAAGAACGCGGTGCTCAAGAAGCGCTCTGCTCTACTTCAGGATCTTAAAGACGCCTTCGGATCCCGTAGTGGTGCCGACCTACCAAAGGCAGAGCGGGTCCTAGCTGCCTTAGAGAAGACCTATTCAGTGCCAGCCGCAACTGTACCACGTCTAGCCCTTTGGGACCCATACCTTCTGCTCGCGCGCCTTTACAATTCCAACAACCAACAAGACAAGGTCGTGCTGACAGCCTGGAAAGTCCTCGAAGCTCTGGGTTTCGTGATCGAGAGACAGAAGCCGGCGTCAGCCGGGTCAGCGTTCGAAGTGGTGCAGTGGGGCTTGATGCAGGATTTTGTGGTGGAAGCATGGGTGTTGTTATGGGCTGCCTTTTCCAAGGTCGCATCTGAATTGTGCGAGAGGGCCGAGGAGTGCGCGAAGACTGCATATAGGATTTGTGTGGGGGAGGATGTGACTTTTGATGAGAGGTATGGGAAGATGGCTCAGCAGGCGATGTTTGAAGGATTGGATCTGGGACAGGCTTTCTCCGATATGACGATAGGCTAGTATTCACCACAATTGCACATCAACCCGAAGCGAAGCACTTGCCATGTGGTCTCAACGATATGCATGTTCATTTTCAAGCTGGCCTTGAGAGATGCATGCATTTAGGCTGTAAGCCAAGCCACAAGGGTGTCTACCTCTAGGTACTCTCGCTTAGATCTTTAGGCACTCTCTACCCGAAAGCTAGGTCGGTCGACCCCCGGACGGTCCTCGGAAATTTGCTGACTGCTGCACCACCCACCATCATTTACGTCACAAGGCTATCGAAACAACTCATCCATGCTATACAGCTACTCGTATCCAAGCTCATGCTTTTAGCAACGCAGGGAAGTACGACCTCGACAGCTATGCGTCTAACATCAATGCCTTTCGAAGTGCGCTTTGGGGGCGTGGGCAGGAAGCACCATGTAAAGACCTTTTTGTAGTCTCGTGGTATGCTTACGAGTGCATCACCTGTATGTGAGTGGGTGTCGAGCCAGAGCACCCCCAGGATTGTTGTAACTGCGAAAAACTTCACTGGATATGATCTGGAGAATTACAACAATGTGTCACGCTTCGGCTACGATGCATAGATCACCAAACGATTCTACAGGCCACAGTTTTGGACCGCTGCAAGATGTGCTCATTCAACGCGGTCAACGGTGTCCCGAGTTGGGCCAACTCGTTCTTCATGCAGACTCTCCTACGTGATATATGGATATTCGATACAACCGACATCTATGTGTCTACTGACTGTGACATTACGTACAACATTCCCGATCCTGACGTGTACGCTTCGAACCAGTCCGTGGCCGCCGCGGACTCCATAAGAGCGGGCGCAGACATTGACTGCGGTACAACGTACCAGTATCATCTGAATGAATCGATCAAAGCGGGAGAGATTACCCGCCAAGAAATTAAGCAAGGTATATCCGTCTGTACTCGAACCTTGTCCGTCTTGGATACTTTGACGGCAACAGCAGCGAGTACCATCAACTGACCTGGAATAATATTCTTTCCAACGATGCTCAGATCGTTCCGTATGAAGCCGCTGTTGAGGGTATCACCCTACTCAAGAACGCTACCGCTCTCGGCCGAGGGGGCCTCTACTGAAAGCATCGCTCTTGTTGAGCATATCGCGTGTAGCATCCAGCGCGACATTGATCGCAAAATCATGCTCCTCAACATAATCTCCCGAAGCGTGGAATTTGAGCCACAAGGTGCCTGACTATATTCGTTTAGTATATGCGAAAAAAGCGAGTTATTTTTGGTTAGTAGATGGGTGGTACTGACGCCTAAGGGCACGATTCGGAACAGGCGCAGCACTAGTTGGAAACTTCCCAAGGCAGTCTGACAGTCATGATATTGCGCCGGACTATCGATAGAGCTGGACTGCGAGCATTACACGAAAGCCAGGATACACAGGATCTGAAAATACCGACAGCTGTGGTAGCAGGGAACGGACGTTCTGAAGCTGAGCTGGGGTGGAAGGGAGAGATATAACGTGACATGTTGGGCCAAAGGCTTGGTGCGATACTATACTAGAAGATATTCCGTGGAGGTCTTGTTATATAATGGGGAAACGCATCGGCTTGGCCCTTGTTACGCTGTTGCGCGTGGATGGAAAACCCGGAAGTTTGAAGTCCATGCTGAGCGGAAGACGGACAGGGCGCATGCAAAGAGGCTGGCCTAGAAGGCTGAAATCGAAAGAAGGTACTGGTTTTTCTGCACACCAGGATCTCAGCTCACTTGTGCTGGCCGCTACTTCATCGTATGTGCCAGTGAAGCTTGAATATCACATGGCTTGTTCGTATTCGCGGACATCAGTAAGTAAGCCAGGACCGTACCAAAGTGCGAAATCCTTATGCGAACTTCTTCGGAGGAGATAGCAGACATAATATCATAATTGCATGCGTTTAGATCTAGACTTACATATCCAAAGCGTGCCTTTACCGGTCGCTCTTCATCAGTCATAACCTCGTCACCCCGGGTAGTTATACCTATCTAGTAAATCCCACATTCCCATCCCTATTTCCGTTTCCATTTATCCCATTACCATTCAAGCCGGTTATCCCATTCCCATAAGCACCATTGCTGTTGCCATTGCCATAGCCCATATTGCCTGGAACTATACCCATGTCAAACCCACTATTACCACTCGGAACCGTGTCATGTTCCATACCATTCCAATTAGCGAACAACTGATGCGAGTCTCTCAGCCACCAACCTTGCTCTTGTATAAGTGAGTCGACGCCTCCAAAGAGCATACTTGGCGATGTCGTCGGCTGCGTTGGCGGTGCTTGTGATGTACGGTTCTGGTTATAGTTCGAATTAAAGAAGTCCTGTTGATGTGCTTGCGGTATAGCGAAGTTGTGTGGGTTGGACTTGTTGAGCTCGTCGGCTGAGTGCGGCGGTAGGGATAGCGAACCATCCAGTTGCGGTATGTTGGGTGTGGGCATGGGGCTAGCGAGAGGAGCGGAGGAAGGCGGAAAGAAGCCATTTGTTGGATCACCGTTTACTGGATTGACATTGTGGTTGAAATTCGACTGAATCTGGTGTTGCGTTGATGGTGGGGGTAATGGCTGCATAGGAGTAGGTGGTGGCAATTGAGTCTCCAACTTGGGTGATGACTCGTGATCTTTGAAAGGCCCGAATTTGGCTTCGGCTCGCATGAAAGTCTTTTCCGCTTCTTCTGGCAATTCGATACTCCATCTCTTTGTTACAAGATGTAGTATTCCCAGCGTTCTTCGAGCGCAAAGCCAGCTTTCACCAATCTCTTCAAGGTGCTTCAGGCCGTGCACAGTGTCTCGTGCTGCATTTTTGTCCGGGAGGTTGAGTAAGTGGACGGTGCATGCGGAGTGGGATATATAGACAGCAATATTACAGATTTGCCGGAGGCCGTGGGTACGCTTATAGAGCCGGAGAAGCTTCGAGATCATCGAGGCAGCGTGGGTGAGGAACTTTCGAGGGGAGACATGGGCCGGAAGCGGAGAGCTGGCTTGTTTGTATTTGAGGAAAGGGCGGAATAGGTGGATGAAAAGGAGATGGAAGAACATGCTGTTGGCATATCAGCGGGGCTGTTTCATAGATGAGTATCAAGACTTACTGCATGACAAGAACATTAGGAAGCTGGCCCTCCTTGGCATCCATCTCCTGGGGCAGGTCCTTCTTCCAGGCTTCCAACCTGGTGTGGAGCTCACTCAACTTCTTTAGTTCTGCTTGCTTGCCCAACGGCTTTTGCAGTTGGTGTGGGTGGTAAAAGTATAGTAACAGATCACTACTAATCTCACACAGTGCAGATGTCTGTAGAGCGACAGCGCGCGTTCGCGAAGGTTGAGCGTGCGCTTTGCCAACACCATTGTCTGAGTATGGCGACCAATTGTCCGCGTCCTCCATTGGGAAGACCTCGAACTTAGGGACTGCGATGCTCGATAGTGGCAGTTGAGGTTGCCGTCCGAGATAGTTTGACCAACATCTGACTCGTCAGCAAGGCGTTCTTTTACGAAGGAGTGAAAGACATACTTGTCAAAGAGGAAGCATCCCCATATTGTGATCCTCTGGGCATCGACCTCCGCTTCGTCAAGATTGGCGGACCCTGATTCGATATTCAGTCCGAGGTCATAGGCCATCCGAAAGCTCATGCCGCTGTACACCCAGCCCCTAGCTTCGCGGCCGCACCCAGCTTCTCGTACGGACATCAGCGCCAACGCTTGGACAGTCGCAAGTCGTGGGTTCTCATGTTCGTCATTCTCCATTACCAACCTCTTCGCTTCTCTAAAGAAATGGTCGCCAGCAGTTGCAGAATCTTTAGGTTCGGCTCTCGCTTGTGGCCACGACGTGAAATGGCATCCTAACGCCAACATCGCGTTAACCAGTAGGGGTGTACAGTACACAGTCTTCCGTGTGACATGTTGATCAGAATTCCCCGAAAGGAAGTCCCGCCAAAATAGGCTTTTGGAGAGCGTGGTAAAGTAGGTATAGTGCCAGGTGAAGTACATGTTAAGCAGATGGACAACAAGCTCCGGGTCCGATGTGACTTCTGTCCAGGATGTGATCGCGTCTTCTGGATGTTCATATTGCTCCGGGTCATCTGTGGCCGAGTCTTCTCCTTCGCCGTTGTCAATGAAGATTAAATTTGATGTTCCACCTATTATGCTCATTGATCCATTGTCGAGCCGTAGCTTTCCCATCTTTCCTGATAGCTCTTTCTCGAATTTGGGTACGCCCGACGGGGTTCCAATATCTCCTGGTGCCACGATGTCATCGTCATCGCCGAGGGCATTGTCCCTCTGCAATATGGCCTCAGCGACATCATCCAAGCTTTCGCAAGTTCTTATCTGCTTGACCAGCTCGGATACTTCGTTCTCGGGATAATTGAGGATGGCTTGAATGAGAGTTTGTAGGGTCGAGTTACGGGTCTTGAGGTTGTCGATGTCTTTCTTGTAAACGCCCTTGCGGCGGTGGTCTGAGTTGGGGTCGTAGACGCATTCTGTACCATAGACTGAGGAGCAAGCCGCACAACTTGGTGTGTTACCGTCACACTGTATATTGCGAGCCAATTGTCAGCATCCCAGCAATCGCAACGTAGATAGGATCATCCTGGTACTGTCTCCCTGCAGATGCTGGGAGAGCTAGGTAACAGACCTTGGATTTCCTCCTGCGACACGCTATGCAGGCTGTGCTGACGCATCTTCTTTTCGCTGAAGCAGACCCGGGGGAATCTTTGCTGTCTATGTCTCTATTATGAGGCTTTGACTTGCTTGGCTTGGATGGCTTGTGCTCCTTGGGAGTAGTGGCTTCAGCAGCGCTGGGAATATCCGATGTGCTTGTTTGGTCAGGTTCCTCTTCTCGCTTGGGTGAGGTATCCATCTCCTCGGAGAAGCTTGAAGCTCTCGGACCTGCACCCAACGGGTGAATGCGTTCACGTTAGTAACAGAAACGCCTTGTTCTGGCGAATCGTTTGTATGGTTGATGGCATGCCCCCAGATCATTGAACTACCTCCTAACCGTGCGGGCACCTCGCTCTACTCGGTGCGGCTGGCCCCAACGCGAATCACGCCCCAACGCCAATTATTTCAACTACCCCATTAACTATGGAAATAACAATACAGGAAAGTCTACTATATGCTTCCCGATTTGGCCAGTCTTCTTTTATAGCTTTACCTTTATAGCTGCCTATTTAGAATACCGGATCTTTTTATTCCTAAGCGCAGAAGCTGCCCGTTACTCTTTAGTCTTAATTTATTCTAAGGCCTTCTACGCCCTTTTAAGCTTTATTTCCTATGATTTCTTTACCTTAGAGCGTGCCTAATAAGAATAAACCGTACTACCCTTTTAAATAAGTGTACTTAGTTGTGCTTTACGCGCTCCCCGGGTTACTACTTCTTTATGTAGCTCTTCTAGCTCTTACTCTATAAATAGGCCGGAAAGTAACTTCGCTTCTGCCTTATAAATATATCTATTAAGTATTAGGGATAAATCTAGATCCCGGAGCTCCTTCCTATACTACGTAACTTACCGGTACGTATATAGCGTAGGCCATTCGTTAAGATCTAGGGGTAGAGCGTCTTCCGGGGTAATAACTTTTACCGGAGTAAAAATACATTAAAATTTAATTAATCGGCGTATTATAACGTCCGGATTATAGGGAACTAAGCCCGATTTCCGTTAAGTTAATATTATTATAATTTATTTAAATACTTTATCCCGGATAGTTTAAAAGTTAACTAAAAAATCGATTCTTAAATAATCGCCCCCGGTTTAGCGTATCGCTAGATTAATAGCCTTAATATATTAATACTTAAATGGTTGGAAAACGCCTATATCTAATAGCTACGTTAGATACGACGAATACGGTAGTAAATAAAATAACTAGATCTAGTTATTTTCGCAGAACTCTAGTACCTCCTAGGTTAAATAGCTATTATAACCGTCGAATATTAATATCCGCTATAGCCCGACCCGGCGGTATTTCGTAAACCGGTTAAAATATTTAATTTAATCCTTATAGAGGTCGTTATTTATATATCCGGAGTCACTTATCCCCTAAAGAGTATTAAGATTTAAACTTTCTTAAAATTAATTAATTAGGAATTATTTCCCGGCTAGAATTAATATCGGTAGGAGTATAAAGCCGGTAGTATTAATATACTCTATAAACGTAATAAACTCCCGGTTATCTACGTTTATTTAATATAAAGATTTATCCTACTCTTTTATAATTACTTATTAACTTTTACCTACGTTAATCCGGAACCCGGTTTCGTTAAAATTATAAATATTATTTGGATTAACCCCGCACGTTATATATATATCCTAAAAACGTCGAAACCACGCTAAAATATCCTCCGGTTTATACGCGTTCTTTCGTTATACCGCTAGGGGTTTCTACCTACGTAATTTATATTAAGGGTTACGCTTTAGGAAGCTAGTAGGCTATTGATTTAATACGCGTTTAACCGGGCCCGGGCGTTCGCGTAAAATAGAATTTACAGCCCTCAAAAGTATCGGGCGCCGGTAAGATATACTTATTTTATCGAGCCGCTGTAGGTAGTGGTGGAGGGCGTTTTCTTCTTCCGGCTTAAGCGCGTAGGAGTGGCTCTGTTTAGGCCTAATCCCATTGTACCGGTTTAGGAGCTGCGCGTATGGAATGTAGTACTGAGTAGCTAACGAGCTGATGTTAGGCTTAATTCCGGGGGGAATAGCTTTAAGAATATCTTAAACACGGCTTTCCCTAATAGCGTATGATTCGGCCATGATTTGGGGGTGGTACATAGGTAGGAAGTTAAGGGTTGATAAATTTGAAAATATTCGCGTTGGGGCGTGATTCGCGTTGGGGCCAGCCGCACCGAGTAGAGCGAGGTGCCCGCACGGTTAAAGGATATTTTGAGAACTATTCGAACGTCAGTGGTGTGAGTGATAAGGATTTCCCATGTCACTGTCAGCAAAAGCGATATAGTAGGTCGGAGAACCTCCCCGGATTGGCTCACGCGGCAAGATTCCGCAAAAGCTCGGTGCGCCACCTTTCTCACACTGCATGCAGCAAGAAACATCATGTTTTCTAAATGCTGTATGTACTGTACAGGGCAATTGTGGAGTTTATGGCCTCATACAAGTTGATATTAGGTCGGTACTAGAACTACCGGCCAATTCACCCCACGCTGAACCGCATTTACAATATTTACGCGGTCCATGTCACGCGTCTGTACAACAACTGGCCGTTGGATCTTTCTATGAAGCTCAATCATGGATGCTACGGACGATCAGGACATCAACATACAGAAGTCTGCACCCAGCCTCATTTCCGAGTTGAAGTCTTCTATACCTCAATTTCTATGGAGGTCCAAGCCCCCTCAAAATGGATCATCAACCGTAGTCCGATCATTGGTTTACAACGGAAAGACCAACCAGCTCATCCAGCTGGTAGGTCCATCTCATGGCTGACCGTAAGTGTTCCTTAACTAATGCGCCATGGCTCTTTTAGATGGAACCCTTCCAAGAATGGCCACAATTATTGGACCTGCATCTCAAAGGGATTGTCGAGGGTTTGGCTTCTGCGTTCATTGAATATCTATCGCATTATGCATCCAGCTACCGTAACGACGCTAGAAATTTCGCAGAATCGAAGAAATCCACTTTGCCAAGGGCAGTCTGTAAGATTCTCTACGTCTTGTGCAAGATACGAGGGCAGAAGATTATAGTCCAATTGCTAAACAATGAGGCCAAGTATATGGAGCCAATGCTTAGCGCTCTAGAGACCTGGAGCAAGCCAGATATTTCTGAAAATGAGTCCCGAACCACCAAGATTGGCATGATTTGGGAGGAAAAGTTCATCATGCTCCTGTGGCTGTCTCATTTTATGTTGGCACCTTTTGATCTCGTTACCATGGCTTCCGACGATGTCGGTCTGAGCTCCGACGTTCCATCCATGACTGTTGATTTTCTCGAAAACACACCACCTGTTGCAAGACGCCTTGTTTCTCTGTGTATTTATTACATTGGCGTTGCGAGCAAGGAAAGAGAGACGGCTTCAGTCCTCTTAGCTCGCCTAGCACTGAGGCGTGACATGCGATCGGTAGGCCTTCAGAGAACGCTAATCGATTGGGCACTCTCGTCGCTTGACGGCAGCCGCAGTGCACTTGCTCCCATCTCGATCCACGCTTTAATCGGAATACTCTCATTCCTAGCAAGAATCATCACCTCTGCTGACAGCGATGTCCTATGGCCACTTCTGACGCCGATATATTCGTCTGTCCATCACGCCAGAATCCAGTATTTATCTTTGCAGAGCCAGATAACTTCATCAGCCGTAGCACGTAAGCTCGTCATTAAGATCAGTCGCGCACTTGCTGTAGCGGGCATCAAGATCGGTTCAGCAGGACTTGACGAAGAATCCAGTCTAGAGGAAGACACGCTTGAGGAGGTAATTGACCAATTACTCACGGCGCTAGAAGACAAGGATACGTCAGTGCGGGTTGCAGCAAGCAAAGCGCTGAGTGTCATCTCCCGTCAACTTGAGCCTGATATGGTGGTTCAGATTGTCGAGACTCTATTGGAGAAGCTGAAAGAAGATACGCTACCCGGAGACTCACAAAACAATCAACCAGCGATGCATTCGGAGCTCGCAATTCTGAGCTCGGGTTCTCCTCTAGCTTCTTCTGAACTGAGCCTAGCTAATGTCAACGTTGTGAAATGGCATGGTCTGGTGCTTACGGTATCCCAATTGATCTTTCACGGATCCATGCCAACAACGCTCACGTACGAAGCTCTAAAGGCATTGTTCCTTGCTCTGTCTTTCGAACAGCGAGCGTCTTCGGGAGCCGCCATCGGTACAAATGTCCGAGATGCGGCTTGCTTTGGACTCTGGGCACTTGCTCGGCGGTACACGACTATGGAATTATCTAAATACAATTTTTACGACGGGTCTCAGGGATCCATCTTCCAGACTCTAGCCACCCAGTTGGTAATAGCTGCCACGTTGGACCCTGCGGGGAATATTCGAAGAGGAGCCTCAGCAGCGCTGCAAGAATTGATTGGAAGACATCCCAACACCATTGTGCACGGCATACGGCTGGTCGAGGTGGTCGATTATAATGCTGTGGCCTTGAGATCACGAGCAATTACTGAAGTAGCTGTAGGCACTTCTAAGATTGACAAAATCTATTGGGACACTATCTTGAATGGACTACTTGGTTGGAGGGGAGTAGCCTCCCCAGACATACAATCACGCCGCCATGCTGCAAAGGCCATAGGGTTGTTGACCCTCAGCAGCACCCCGAATACGGCTGATATGGTGACAATACAAAGTGCCAGGAAGTGCTTACGCAAGACGGCACTCTCAAGTATCAACAAGCGCCATGGATCGCTTCTTGCGTTGGCGGAGATTATGCTAGCAACGCTCGAGTACACATCAAAAGCCAAGGCCTATTTGGAAAACCCGCCGATCGATGAATTCCAGATTGTCAATTTACCGGTTGATGAAGCGGCGGAGCTCTGGAGAGTCTTTTATACTGATAGTCCGGGGTCATTGTTGGGCGTTGATAACACTGCCTTGTTTAAAGGAGATATAGCGTCGCATCTCGACTCGCCGCTGATTGCCGAGGCGGTCTGTTTTCTCATATCTACTCTGGCAACTTCTGCTTCTTTGCCCACATCGAGGCTATACGGGACGGTGCCTGAACCCTCTGTCAAAGATGTGCAAATGTCCATCAAAATCCTCAACACTAGTCTGCGCCAGTCGGATCCGATGATTGTGCTCAGAAGTTCCCAGGCCGCAGAGAGCCTCTTCCATCTATTGGATTCCCAGGCTCAGGAGGAGCTCATTCTCCAATGGGCAGATCTTCTACCCTTTGGGTCAAAGATGCAGGGACGCTCGACCCTTGGCGTCATAGCTGCCCTCGGTGCTGTCTTTGTGCAGGCAGGTTCGCACAAACTTTCCGCACCCGCGACGAAGACTACACGTGCTATCTTGGAAAGATGTGGCTACTCTGAGGAAGCCAATATCGTGTCACCGCTCCGAGCCTTCATCACTCATACCTTGTTGGACCAAATTAATCCTGCCAATAGTATAGATGTCAGATGCGCTACCCTGAGAAGCTTGACTTCCGGAGTCTTCGAGTCCGAAGGTATTACTCCACGTCTTTTTATGATCTACCCAGGTACTGACATCTCCAGTGATTTCCGAAAGCACGGCTCAGGCACTTCGTGTTTGTCTACAAGACCACACGACCAATCAGCACGGCGATGTCGGCTCTCTTGTTCGTATGGAAGCAATCGATGCTGTTGCCACGGTCCTACACAAGAAGCTGCTTAGCCTGAAAGATCGACAGGACTTGGCAGCCATAGTCTGTGGACTTGCTGTGGAGAAGCTTGACAAAGTACGAATTCGAGCTTGGAACTGCTTACAACCCAATTGGGATATCTTCGACCTTGGGCCTCGACCATCAATGTAAGCACTTGTTCTCCGGTAGCTGTAGTATTCCTAATTAGTATCACCAATAGAACCATCTCCGACATAGCACAAACGTCAACCACAGCGTACTTCGAGCAAATGATAGCTTTGAGTACCCACGATGATGTTGGAAACTGGGTGAGGGACCCACTTTTGGAGGGTTACGTGACTTCCGCCGGTGCAGGATCGGAGACTGTACTACGTGCATCGAGGGAAGCCTTTAGCACTCACACGAATTCGCTCGAAATAGGGAGGCTAGAGATACTGTGCACTCATGTCTTTGGTACATTAAGAACAGACTCCACTATTGACCGACTGATTGCCAGTGATAGATTGAACATCCCAACTCTGGATTTTCTAGCATTTTTGTGCGACTCTGGAGTCCTGCATCGGCTCTCAACGGCAGAATTCGGGTAAGCCACCACTATTTACCGGAGTAACTAGAGGGCGTACTAACTAATAAACAGCTGGGACCACCTCTTTACTAAGACTCAAGAGGCCGTGAACAAAACCTCCAACATGCGTAAGCTCGAATCGGCAGTTCGCATATATGCAGGATGTGCGATAGTGGAACTTGTAAAGACAAAGGCGCTAACAAAGCTGTGCCAAATGTTGCTGCATCGATTCCCTAAGGTAGGACCTAAGATCAAATGGTGGCGGAGATGGACGCTGATGAGCTACAGATTCGAAACGCCTCTGCTGACGCACTATTGGTTGTCACAGAGGATAAGGAGCTATTGCGAGTAGACTGGTCGAAGCCAGTGAAAGCGTTGAAGGGCATCGTTGATGACTTGGGGATGAGTCTGAATCCGTAGGACCTCATTAAAATTCGTTCCTTCCTTATTTCTAGCATTTGCTTTGGGAGAGCTTCCAAAGGTTGAAGATCAAGGGCATTACAGAGGCGACTGCAGCATGGTCCCAGAACAGAGTGCCTTCGTCAAAGTGAGCATAGTGATACCCGTTCATCCGAGGACATTTTGAAATCAGCATGTGCTGGTCTCCTCGATTCTGATTATTGGTCGTCTTTTAACAATGTCAAACTGGGGCTCTCAGCGGATACGGCCACGTGTGCGAAGAAATATCGCCAAACATTTTCTGAACTTCTGCACATTAGAGGATGGTCTTATTCTCTACGAAGCCTCGTGGCCCTCGATGGCCTGACGTTACAAGGCATGCAGATATCACATTATAATGGGATGCATGCAGGCTTCAAGGGCAGCTGCATATCGAGAGGGGGGTGGTCGCATTCGTGATACCATGATTACATTCACAAAACTCAATAGCTACTCATTCTACTTCACTTCAAAGCCTCCGCCAAATTGATTCCCTGCGAAATCGGCTCTTTCATATATCCCCTTATGACCCCTCGAAACTATTGAACCTGCCTTCCTTTAGCTGTAAAATTCTTCTGGCATATTTCTCAGCTTCACGAGCCCAGTTTCCCGAATCATTTCTCGAGACATAAGCTCGTCGAAGACTAATCCACATCTCAACCGCGTTCTCAACGCCCTCTCCATTATTTTCTAACCTTTTTGAACAAGGAAAGACCTTTACCCTCGCTCCATTTAATCTCCCAATTGGAAGGAGCCAGTAAAATACGCGCTACCCGTGTGACATCATCTATCTCCCCGAGGCTGGTATACACTCGGAGAAGAGTGAGATAGTACTCTAAAACGGCATGACAACCACCGCGCACAAATGGAACCCGGGAGAAGTCTCGCAACATGTTCTCTGGTAAGGCTAGATTTGGTATGTTGTTTGCAGTGACAAACGGGGCGCGAATGTCTCCATGCAGCCCTGTAACAGCCACAGTTTGCAGGTTATCGAAGCGGTTGTTGTTTTGGCGGATGTCGCTGACGGCGAGACTTCTGGAGCTGGGTCCTCTTCCGTAGACCCAGACGAACCTGTCATAGCTCGATATGACAAGTTGTCGGCGCCTTTCTATGTTGAGGTATTTCTGAGGTAGGGCATGTAGGCTGTGAGGACGGCCAGGTACATCAGTGTGCAAAGTCTGTCCCGTTTGGGCTTTCTAGCCTTCTCATGAATCCAGGACAAGCTTTATATTGTAGAGAAGACGAGAATGAATCCTCCTGCCATGCCACATCGGATGGCTAGGCATTCGACCAGAAATAACAAACTCACTATCGATTCTCTGTGTAGTAACGGTTCAACGACAGTAAAAAGGAAAGAATGAACGAGAGTACCCAGTTCCTCCGAGAAATTTGGGGCTGCGGACATCTCATATTTCTAGAGAGAACCGTCACAATTCCAGCGAAGCTGAGAAGGCAATAAGGCAATTCACGTTTCCGTTCAAAGAGGAGACGTACGAGCTCATTTGTAATCGTCTTGAGACCCTTACTTATGGTCCCTATAATTTATGCATCTTAAGCATTAGATGAAGATCACACATTTACTCAATCAAGGCATCTGCCAGATTACGGCCCTCAAACATAGGCTTCGGAATCAGCGTGTCTCTCTCCTCTTCAAAGAACTTCTCGTCCCCATAACATTCGTTGCACGCCCACCAAGCGAACTGGGTGGCGTCGTCGCGCATTGTCTCTGATGCCAGTCTCAGATGTACATAGGCCTTCCATATGTGAATCCAAGCCTCAACTACCCGCTCAATTACATGTCCCCGTGTTACCAGCTCAAAATCGTAGAATCTCCTAAGCTGTGGATATCTCTTGATCACGAATCCATATGTGTCCAGCACCTTCCACGCAGTGCCTAAAGCGCTACTGGGAAGTTCGATAGCGGTATAAATGCGAGTCAGCGTTAGATGATGTTTTGCCAGCGCTTCTTTCTCCTGGCTGGTCCATGGGCCTGTATGAGCTGTTTCGAACCTCAGCAGGATTTTCTCAGCTTCGGGTAGATCTGGAGTTGCGAATGCGACTCTGATATTAGCGGTAAGTGTATCGGAGGGTGTAGTAACATGTGTCATATTTGTTGAGGCCAGTGGCTTTGTGGCGGACGGGTCTTAGTCGAGGTGGTTTTGATTGTTACTATTGGGATCGGGAGCCATCAGGCCAGGACCACTATAAGTAAGTGCTGCAGCAGGCCTTTGTCAGTTTGACAGTTGTACTAGGCAAAATGGGTCCTCTAGTCTCTGTCTGTTCCTCGGATCCGCAAACATCTTTCGCGCAGCTCGGCTTGAATTCGTGAACGCGTTGAGGATGCCTTGGAGTATGCCTGGACAATATAACCCAGCGAAGACGATGAATGATGTTTTTGAATCAACGAAAAGACGCTTTCGGGGTGCACCCCAAAAGCCAGGTTTATTGCTCGACGAAATTTCCGACAAAGACAAATTGGCGAGTAGACGGCTGCCTGCACGGTAATTGGGGCGATATCGAGGATCAAAGGACGATATTGAAGAACTTTGCAAACATCGTGGTCGGGTTGCGAACTAGCAAGATAAGAGCAGTCTTGTGGGAAAGAAGGATGGAAGGTGGCAGATCCAGTCTGATGATTGATTGCCGGCTTATTTTCATAGGTAGAAATGGATCAAATGAGCTCGATTGGTCATCTTGAAGACCCCAAAGGCGCCGCTATGCTTGTGTGATTCTTTTCGACAAGGAAATAGACTAGATGAAGCCTCAGAATTACAATGAATAATCCTACAAAAACAAATTACGTTTGTGAACTCCACAAGTATAATGCGAGTCCCAAGACAGGATTGTTCCATGCCATGACGGTCCCTTTTCAAAGTGTATAGATAACGTAGGACAATCAGAACAACGACTACTGTCGGAGCTTCAGTAGAGTATCATAGAGCAGTGAGATGGGGAAAGTAAGAATCTAATTGACAGAGCCAACGATAAATTGATAAACAGAGCCAACAGGCATGAGACTTGTTGCATACAGTATACGCATGGTGGAACGTCGTACCGCTCATCCAACTAGCCCATCGACGTTGCATTTGTATAACGGGCTTGAGTTCTTTGTTTTACTCACAGTCTGATAGGTTCCTAGACATATGGGTGTCTGCCGATAGTTCCACTACAACTTAGAGGCTTCTGCTTGGCAAAAAGAGAAACAAATGTTAGCGCCAAGACTTTGATGACTGCGCTTGCGCTAGTCCTTCGCAGGCTCTTTCCCAGCCATCTTCAGACTTCAGCCAGAACCGCTTACATTCTTCCCTAACCTATTTATACATGTACATACCATCCCCCTTTCTGAAAAAGCAGTCTCTCTGCGGACCCGCGAAACGTTGACGGCAGCAGGCCATCGCGCACAAAATTACGAGCAAACGCCGCTGGCGCATATCAACATGAGGTATTACGATGATGGAGACCTGACCGATGGCCTAGTAAGTCACAAAATACTTCCCAAAGTCGCACAGTATACTCATCGTCGGGTGTTCATCTAGCAACTCGCCCCCACGCCCTTACCTGTAGAACTAGTCGAAGGCGACTACCACGTCGTCTGGACTTACTGCAACGGCAAGCGGAAGACGCTCGACTGGGCGGGCGACCTCGATCTTTCAGAATGGGTCATGACCTTCCGTCGTAACACTGACCAGCCCGACGGCCGACACTTCATCGTGTCCCTCCACTTCGGCACACTAGACCTCGAATACACCCTCGCCTACCAAGATGCCATTGTCAGCCACCTACATCTGAGTGTCAACAATGCACCTGGCGAAGGCGCGGTGGAAAATGAGGCAGTATTGACATTCAGTGCCATACGCGATGAGCAGGGATATCCATATCTGCGGTGCAATTTTGCAACCAACGAGCACGATCCGGATGGCGATATGGTGAACATCGAATTCGTGGCCAAGAGGACCGATACGGAGGGCGTTCGGCAACTCGGACTAACCAAGAACGAGAAGCTAAGGTTGGGATACGCAGTATGGGACGATGGGACATTTGAGCCCGAGGATGAAGATGAAGATCTCAACGGCCAGAATCCGGACAGCCTGAATAGGCAGCTGCAGAGACACATTGAAGCCAGCGTGAAGATTCATCAGAAGCTAGTTACGATGCGGAACAATGTGGATAAGCATGTTATGAACGCCACAAACGGCATGCAGCAAGCTATGGCGCAAGCCTTCAGATCCGTATCACATCCAGCCTCAAGCGTCCAACCTACACAAACATTCGAGCGTACTGCATCACCGCCAGATGCTCGTCGACGAAGAAGCGGACTTGAAGACGGGGAAGCCACACCACCACCAGCAAAGAGAAGAAAGGGCGGACCAGAAAGCACGCCGTTATCCATGGAACAAGAAGGGGCCCGCGTGACCATGAGTGCGGGCCGTGGTGGGAGTGCTGGCCGTGGCGGGAGTGCTGGCCGTGGCGGGAGGCAGAAGCGAAAGAAGCCCGAGGGTTCTGGGAGGAAAAGAAAGAGTATGGGAAAATCCATGTGATTTTTGCGTCTGCTAGAGGAAGGACCAAATACTAAGTGGTTCTTTTCTTAGGTATTAGTGGCCTCGCTAATTACCTCGTCGACTTGGTGCTGCCCGATGGAAAATCAGAAAACGGCGGCTGAGGGCAGTGTATACCGACAGCATGTTTCTAATGAAGAAAACACGATTCGGTTGTACATATTTGTATACTGCGGTGGTGTCTCAGGCGAGGATTCCTCCTTGCATGGGAAGTGTTTTGTCAGCATTCTTACCTATAGCGAGCAATGTCGAGCGAAAAATGGCGGATAGCTTTTGTGTGTTCAGCGCTGTATAGATGTATTCAAGCAGACTTAGCAATGAAAAAGCAGTGCTCCTCTATCTCTCCAGTGTAGGTCCTCGCTTTCTTTCCTTCGTCTTTTCGCCTCTCGCATTCGACCGCGCCTGCTCTTGCAATCATGGGTCATCTATTTGCTCTTCACGCCTGACTGCATTTTCATCTTCTGTCCGTTGATTCAATCCATTTATTCCTGGAAACGCAGCCAAAGATGCCCGGTCTATCTAGCCAAAGTAGCTTGATGCTCACTACAATGCAAATCCGACCAAAAGCGCTGTGTCGTGATCTACCAATTCCTTGCGGTAAGGTGAATTCAAAGATACAGGCGAAAGATACAGGCGAATGACCCTTTGACAAAACCACAAATAGATCTTTTAAGCGAGAAACACTGACGGTGCTTCCTCTATCTGCTTAGAAGTCTGCTTAAAGTTTTCGTTCTCGAGATCGGCACTGCCATTCCAAAAGAATTCCCAAAATATGAGGAGCTGCCAGGCATGGACCTGGACCAAGAGCAGAACATTCAGGACCACGCCTATCTGCATCACATCCTAGTAGAAAGCTCTTCTCCGCGCTCTATGTACTTGCTTTATGGAATTAGATATGGGATCGCAGGCCCAATCGTTTGCTTTCTGCCAGCTGGAATATCATTTCTCGCGCTCTTAGCTCGCTCGTCTTGCTAGCTATTGCTTCCTTGACGGGTTTAGTATGATCTAATTCCCCCTTTCGGTCGGACAGGGGCAAGGCAGCAGCAAAGGTATCAATAGACATCACTGACTGGTGAGACATCTTTTGAAAAGTTTCCCTCATAGCATTGCATCTACGGATCAAGGTCTTGTCCATCCCCATACCTTCTGTGGATCTTCAGGCGTGACGTTGCGAAGTGCTACCGTCGTCGAGTAACCTGTTATCGGATATCTCGCTCCTTGTGCTGGTACGCGTGCATGGCTTTTGCCCCATTGTCAACTCATACTGATTCTCCCACACCTCACCCACTATGTCCCTGGCTCTCCTAAACTTACACCCGTGAATAATAGGCTCCTATAGGTTTGCAAGAAGCTTTTAGATCCCGTGTAAGTCGCCTTGGGTCCTTCTTCCACTTTTTTGCCCTTCATTTCAAAGAATGAACGTTTCATGATCTGTTTCAGACTAAGTCTTAGACATGCAGCTACCAGCTACATCTTCCTACTCGCATTGTAACATATCAAGCCCGAGTCTTGCTACTTCCATGCAACTTCTTTGGCCCTTGCAGCTGACAGTGGACTCAACGTGTATAAAAACAAATAAGAGGCTTTGAAATAGTCATTTCTTTGTCCAAACCATTGATATCGGAGATGCATCCAAACGGACTGTAGACAGTTGCCAGAGCAAACATTCTAGAACAAAGAATCCTATTGGGAGATACTCTCCTGACACACACTTGTGCCGGGCTGTTTAGTGCAGCCCTGCTTCGATCTATTGCTACCGGTCCTATCGTCGTTGTTTACCTCGCCGGAGGGCTGCCTAACTTGAACTAGTCTTTAAAAGAACCTTCGCTTGTCACTTCCAATTTCCCACCTACTCAATCTCAGATTCCTTCGCTCCTGATCCCTTCAACATCATCACCTTCGCTTCATTCGATCCTACAACATCGCCACTTGTTTCAGTACTTGTCTAAGCTTACGATACCATCGCTAGTCCCTTGTTCGACGCCACGAGCTGACGACTTACTGCTAATTTCAAACTTACAACACCACAGCTCGAGGCTACTCTCATCGCTGGAGCCAAGATGTCACTAATTGGGAATGTCTTCGACCGACCAATAATTTCTGACCCCTTCTCAATAGAGGCCTTGGCCTTGAAATACGCAACGTGGTCCATCGGCCCCTCAGTATCGGCCTATTTCTTGAAGGAGGACGGGAACGCGTCAATGAAAGCGAAGAAATGGAAGCAGTTGACCGGTACGCGATCTCTTGGCCTCTATTGAAACTGGACGTACTAACGACTTAGTTACACGCTTGCACTGCAGTCGTCGACAACACCCGAAGAAGCAAAGGTCATCAAGTCCAATAGAGCTGAGGCGCTGATCAAGCTCGGTCGATACGATGAAGCTCTGAGAGACGCTGGAGGTGTTGGCATTAACAACGATCGGACCGAAAAGACACTGCTTCGTGCGGTGCGGGCTCTCTACGAGCTGAGACGGTTTGATGAGGCAAAGACAGCTTTGGAGCCTTTCATGAAGAAGAATCTTACACACGACTACGCAAAGACTTTGCTCATGCGAATTTACCATCGTCTACAAGAGCAGCGCACGGGCCGGTATGATTTCAAACAAATGCACAAAGACGCCAAAACCACTCCACCCTCCCTGGATATTGCGACCTACACTGGTGCCGCTGAAGTCAAGAAGGCGGAAGGCCGTGGACGTGGATTATTTGCAACGAGGGACATGGTTCCAGGAGAGCTGATCAATTGCGACAAGGCGTTCAGTTTCGCGTACATCAAGAATGAGGCAGACATGAAGCTATTGGCTATCTACAAGAATGATAAATTCGACGAGGTGACGGCGAAGAGCGACGAGGCCATCCAAGCTCAGCAGACACAATTTGAAGTGGAGACGAGCGGCCAGGCCATCCGCGGCGAACAAGCTGAGCTGCTACGTGTTACCATTGAAAAGCTCTCGAAGAATGCATCACTACTGCCTTCGATCACGGATCTTCACCACACTATCTACGTGCCTGAAGATGAGCCGTCGGCGACCGACTCTTTTACAAAGGAGTCCGCACTCACGGACAATCCTGCATCCGAGATCGCATTCGCGGACCCTGATCAATCTGGAGAAAATGCAAGGAACGAGGAGACAGACCAAGATCAAATCGGACAGACTGAGACCAAGAAGGAATCAGAGATGATATTTGATTCAGAAGGCACACCTCTCGCTGATTTGTAAGTACTTATGCTCACTCACAAAGGTCAATACTAACAGATAAGGGCGCTGATTGAGAGAATCCTTCCCTTAAACGCAATCAAGTGTGGTGGCTCAGAGGAGATCCAAAGCGTAACAGCCCTTTTCCTCAAAGGATCCTACATCAATCATAGCTGCCTCGCCAACGCAACATGCAGCATCATTGGGGACGTCCAGATCATACGAGCCGCGCGCGAAATCCCAGCCGGTACAGAAATTACACTATCTTACATGGCGCCAGAATCTCACGCCTACAGCAAGCTACAAGAACAACTCAACAAGGCGTGGGGCTTCACATGCGATTGCGAAATGTGCCAAGATAGCGCATTAACCAGCGAGGAAATACTCCAGAAGAGGATCACGCTGATTGACAAGGCACGTAGCATCCTTCTGCCCAGTGGTGGCTCGCAGACACGAAAGGCGGAATTGCTATTGAACCACGCCATCACAGATACATACCGATTACCACCCGACCGTGTCCCACGCGTTGCAATGGCGGATCCGTATCAAGGCGTTGTTGAAATCTACGCCAGCCGATACCAATGGGTTGAGGCGGTGTCCATAGCTTGGATATACCTGCACTCGCTAGGATTCAAATGGATCCAATCCGACAAATTCAACCTGCTCAAGTCGACTTTCGAAATCACCAAGTGGGGGTTAGCGAGGGACCAGACGGTGGAGGTATGGGTCCAATTGTGGTGTGCATACGCTGTGCTTGAGGGGACAGAGTCCAAGAATTACAAGATGGCAGAGGAGTTTGCGAGATTGACGTACAAGATTTGCGTTGGGGAGGGTGAGACGTTTGACGAGCGCTATCGTTGTAGGGTGGAGATGGTGATGGCTATTAGTGCTGGATTGAAGAAGAAGCTTGAGGCTGAAGACGCAGCGACTATATAGGATTGCACTAATCCCCTGAACATGGTCCTTCGGATCCGCTTACTGACGGGTCGTAACAGTCAATGTAGAAGCACGGTCGGTAGACTCATAATCTCGTTAGATATCGCCCTGAACTGCACTGGTGCATCCACAAACCTCTCGCGGAAGTCGAAGCTAATGATTGTGGGTCTAGACCCTAAAATAACGTACCTACGTAGCAAGCTTCTTGAGCTACTAAAACGTCCATTTGAGATTCTAAGGCCCAATTGCAGAACCCTTTTGTTAGACATGTCGGCAGTATCAGCTCGAAGCAAAAGGCATTGTTTGGCCAAGGATGCCCTTCTAGATTACGTTTGGCCAAGAATTCGCTCTTTCAGCTCGGTTCTTTCCTATCCAACGTCGTCGATGTCAGCGATAGTAGAGCGCCCACTGGCAAGCTAAGAGCCGCCCCAGCTCTCCAGTAGGCTCTCGGTTGCTCTAGACTTTAAAAAAGGTGGCGAGGAAATGTCAGTCAATCATAGATGAACAGGCCTACTTGATAAGGCTGCTGTACAATCAGTCTCCACTTTGACGTCAACCCTGATCTCACGCAATAGACCAATGACTCACGTGAACATTCTTTGCATCCACAGAAAAGTATGAGATACCTACCACTGAGATGGTGATTTGGGAATGGAAAGCCGCCAGCGGTCCCAAGATAGGTATGACTATCAAATACTCGAGCAAAAGAAATTCAGCTAAATGGGCACCAAGAGGTGCAGTATTCGACACGCAGCTCCAACTTTGGCGCTATTTCCGTTGAAAGGCAGGCAAACTGTGAAAATGAGTGGCAGTCGTGAGGAGTACAGAGTCTGAAATTCGCATCATATAATTGCAAAAGGACAAAGGATCTTCCCGTCGACGCTTAGAATAATTAGCAAAAGAGTAAATCGGGGCTCTAGAGTGAGCTTGAAATTCTAAAAAATTCTAAATCACTGCTCAAATCAAGAGAATCTTGTCCATTTAGCACCAACCCTGGAGGGAGCAGAAAATCACATTCGCACTTTATTATCGTCTCTACCATATCTGGCTTGCACGCCGGGTCTTCTAGCTATCATCAAAAAAATCATAAGGGTATCATCTCATAAAGCCCGCTAAATCGTGGCAAACATAAAGGTCAAAACCCATCATTAGAAAGAAAATCATCGCCCATTATTTCTCATTATGCTCGGAGGAAACCCACAGCTGCTCCTTATCCCGAGATTACTGTCATTTGTATACTCCGCACAAGCACCTCCGGACACCCTCGCGAAGTGCATTGTCAGCCGGTAGATTCCCCCTTCTATTTTCGTTCCCATTCGCAAGCTCCTCGCTCACGCTCTTGACGACTTGTTGCAGTGCACCTAGCACCATCCGCTGGCACTCACTGTGCGGAATTTCCAATTCCGGGTTATCGTTTCGAGGAGTGATGTCCCCACGAACATTCTTTATCGACCGCGTAGGCGATGGTGCTCTTGACGGAGTGCGGGATGCCACCCTTGAAGACTGCCCACTCTGTGCCAACACCTTCTCGACAGCATCACTGAGCGTGGGATCAATATCCATGAGCTGCTCTTCTACGAACTGTTCCTGCTCGGCTAGGTTAACTGGCATGTCACCAAGTAGTGCATGAGCTTGGTGATGGGGGAAAGTGGCGTTGTGGCGGCGGAGAGTGAGACGGGTTACTGTGAATTTGCTTGTATTGGCCACGAGGGTGGTACAGACGTCTGTCCAGCCGTCGGTTTCGGTGTTGGCATTGGTGGCGAAGGAAGGCGTGGGCTCGGTACGCATGGACTGCTTAATGTCCTCTTTGAGGCTGTCGTATGGGCGTACAGCCTGTAGGGCGAAATCCTGGTGATATGTTCGCAGCCAGCCAGCCACGTCGACGGATGTCTCTGAGTTTGCGTGCCTAGATGGTCGGCTCGATGCACGGGAGTAAAGCGACGAAGACTTGTTGAAGCTGCTAGCAGCGGAATGCAAAGCTATCGGTGAGCTCATGGCTGATTCGAACGATGAAGGATAGGAAGTCGGGGGTAAGTCGACGTCTATTATCCCATCGTCTTCGTCGATCGAGAGCTTCAGCGGGAAGACTTCGGGTAAAGGCTGCTCAGATACGTTCTTAGGTGGAGAACCGTTGGTGGACGCGCTATCGTGCCTTTGGAAATGTCTTGTAGGCCCTAAGATGAGGGTGCCGGTGCTTAGGCACTGGCCTTTGCCATTCGAGTCCACTTCTTTTACCATTTGTGAAAGTGTTGTGCCAGAACGCTGACTACGTGAATCCTTTGGTACTCCTGATATCCCTAGACCTTCCTCGGAAGAAGCCAATAAATCACTATCCTCTGTAGATGAACCACGTCTATTACTCCAGAAACCACTAAGCCAGCTTCCAGTGCGACTCAGTGATTGTGAGTCAATGCTTGCATTCTGGTCGTTGCTATCAGAGCGAGAGAGAGTGCGCTTCAGGGAAAGTGGAACAAGACTGCCACTGCTGCCAGGTCGTGGCTCAGGCGCTGTGCCCCGAAAGTAGGCAAGCTCAGGCACCATAGTTGCGGTCGTTGTGGTGCTGCTCTTCCGAGTGCCCGCTCCATTGAAGGATATGGGTAAAGCAGCACCGCGAACACTTCGGACAGATCTTGTGTCTGATGTTCTTCGGGTATGCTGTCGTATTGCCCGGCCGTCCGAAATTACAGTAGCCTCTCCCGGGATGACGGTGCTGTCGGAGGCAAATTCCGAGTCAGGGAAGCTGACCGCACGTGAATGAGATCTAGGAGGCTTTGCCGGGCGATTCTCTCGTAGTGCTAGTTGATAAGGTTTTGGCTCTGAAAGTTGTTCTCGGCCGATCAGCATGCTCAGAGGCGGCGAGTCAGAATATCCACCGCGCGGCCAGCTCCCAATAGCTTGCTGGAGGCCTTCATGGGAGAGACCCAAAGGGGTGCCAGGTAAGAACGCAGATAGTAGGAAGATCAGCCGTCTAGCAGCCATCTTGTCTAGGGAAACTATGACAGTTCGATGCGGTATAGTGGTAGTCTCCTTGCGACTACTAGGCGAATGCCTCCCATGCCGTCGTCTATATCGTGATGGCCTCAGTAGGTCAAGCCATTCAGTGTGAGAGCCCAGGAAGGCAGTCAGCAAGTTGAAGAGAAAGAAATTTTGGTCGCGCCCTCCAGCCCACTTGCCAACCCAGCGGGCTTCTTCCCTCCAAAGACCCCACCGAGCTTGACCTGAGACAGCTCTGCGGATCTTTAGAGCAAGTGCAATCCGCCTGCCAGTCTGATCGGCAAAATCCTTGATAGGCAAACACTGTTGTAGACCTCCTCCGGGTAAATGCAGAGTAATTTGGGTCTGCTTTGGCTTTTTGGGCTTCTCAGTTGGTCCTGTAGCAGTAGATCCTGTGGGGGGTACCCTGCTTGCAAAATCCATTTGCGGAACATCAATCATCGAAAGGGAATCGCCGATCTTGCAGCGTGCTATCACCTCGAGACATGACAAAGTCCGGTTGAGCATGTTCCAGTGCTTTATAACGTAGTCAATGTCGCCATTAGAGTCGGCACCTAGCGGATTAGAATCTTGATACCATGACTGTGGGTTGACAGCAGAGTACCCAGGAAAACGTGGTGTTGACGGTCGCTGGCGCTGGGCTGGCATCTGCAGAAGTATGGCGATCGCATATGTGGGGGTCCTGATCTGCTTTTTGTTCTCCATCTTGGCCGAGATCGGCTGCTTGCTAGCTATCTTAACGTCATCTGGATCGTTTTGCTGACTCCCAGCTGGTGAACCGAACTCCTTAGACCGAAGCTGAGGAGAAAAGTCGGGGTCGATAGCATCCACACAGAAGAGTCGAGTGACCAAGATGGATGAGCTGTTGGGACGCGAAGCCTGTTGGTGTACATCTTCACGAGTTGTCAACAAGGTTTGGAGGTCTGCCGCAGTAGTCGAGCGAGTCAATGGGGTTCTCCTTCTCGGTGATGGGCCTGGGGAAGTGGGTTCTCTGGCAGAGGTCGGTCTCTGAATGCTTGCAGACTCCGATTTTGGTGGTCTAACGTGGAGCTTTGTGCTGGCCACGGACGGAAACCCAGCGGCCCCGAACATGCACTCAAGTATAACTTCCGTCTCTTCTCGCGCCTCTTTAGCTATCCTATATTGTAAGTTGTCCCCATCGCTAGTTACTGGTCTCTCAGTAACATTGCGCCCCTTGGTATTACCAAACAGTCCGCCAAGCTCGTTCACGGGTGAAAGAGGGCTTGCTGATAGGAACAAGGATTGAGCTGTCTGCGAGAGGGAAGATTGTCGGGTATGTGGAGCAGTATGCGACTTTTGCATGCTGTTGTTGCGCCTCGGTCCTCCTCCTGACATGGACTCGCCTCTTGGGCGTCCGTATTGGAATGCTTCCGGAGAATCATTGCGCGCCTGCTGTAGAGGCAGAGGAGGGCTTGAGTCATACAGGACTCGCGGCTGTGAGCAGTGCGCATTCGCATCCTGCGCTACGATGATCCTTACATCCCGCGGGCTCTGTATATCCAAGCCACCTCTGTCGTCCGAGCTATTCGCCGCTGCAGCGATGAGAGCTGGATCGCCATGCCTAAGAGGGTAGGCATGGTGCTGGCCCTTGTATAGTATTTCACCCTCTGGATATAGAAGATCGTGGGTGTGCGCCTCTTCTGTGACCGACTCGAGCTGACGCTGTCCTCGTGCAGTATTTGTGGAAAGGGACGAGGACGCGGAGGAAAGAAGCTGCTGAAGCCCGGAGACTGAAGATCGAAGCAGTGACATGGTGCTTGAGATGGCCGCTCACAACTTGTCCTCATGAATGATCACCCGCAATAACCACCCACCGGCCCATTGCTACCGACTCAATGTTCTTCATTTTCCGCGGAGGACTCTTTGCTATGCATAGATGACTTTGTGGTCCTCAACGTCTTGGGTTTTAATATACCCAAGAGAAGGTGCAATCTTTGCAGAAGAGGTGCCAGCTGTGAGATACGAAATTGTAAAGACAGTGGGTGGCTCGGAGGGTTCTGCGCAAGACGAGCTTGCTCAATGACAAAAGTCGGTGTGGAATCTGGGACACGTGACTGCGCGCATTGTCCGCCGTACGCGCGCGTCAATCCGCGTCCGTTGGGGGCCATCAAATATGAGTCATACATTCGTGGTATATATGTAGCAGCGGATGTTCGCTGGCAACCTGCTTCCCATAAATCATGAATTTTAATGTCAAAAAGCGGTAAACATGGCTGAAAATACTTCGAATGAGCAGACATTGAAGACATACCATGGCAATTGCCATTGTGGAGCCTTCAGATACTCTGTGACACGCCCACCTCTCGAAACAGTGCTCTATTGCAATTGCAGCTTCTGTTCAAAGGTTCGATATTCTCTATGAGCCTGAAAATCCTCGCTGTGCTGATAAAGCTTTCGTCGTAGAAAGGTTACTTGTGGGCTTTTCCTTCATCCAATTTTGTAGTGGAAAAGGGCGATGGCACCCTCAAAGATTATGAATTCGGGAAGAAGACCATGGCACACAAGGTCCGTCTCTGAAGAATTCGTATAGCTTACAAGGACAAAGAAAACCGGATTAGGATCCCCGTACTAACTAAAAACGAAGTTCTGCCTAACGTGTGGTACTCTACACCTGTTATGGCCCAACCAGGGATGGAAATTGGAGTCAACGTAAGCTGGGGGATTTCCAGCGAATAAAACACCGTTTAATCAAGACTAGGTCCGCACGATTCAAGATATTGATCTTGAGTCGCTGAAGATCAACAATTACGAGGGCGCGAAGCTTGAGCCCGCATACCAGCCGCCAAGTGGTCCGAAGCCTGCTGACACTGAGACTTCCATGGAGACTTTTGACGGAAGCTGTCATTGCGGCAAGGTCACATTTGCATTGCAAAGCAAGCCGCTTGAAGAGCTCGAAGTAACAGAGTGCAATTGTGCTATCTGCTTGATGGTTGGCCATGTCCTAATTCTCATTTCTTGAGTATCGATTCTGATTCGTTGTCCTTCAGAACGGCGATCTATGGCTCTACCCACACAATGACGCGGTCAAGATTCAAGGCGAAGAACATCTAAGCTACTGGTCTCGCTACTACAAAGACGAACCTGAGGACGCCGGATACGGTTTCTGTTCTACCTGCGGGGTATCCGTGCTCAACAAGCTGGGTGGCCGGAGTGCGGATGGCTGGGGCTGGAGTGCGGATGGCAAGGCTGCTGTTATTCAGCCTGTCAATGTGCGTACCATCAATGGTCTTGACTTAGGTAAGTTGAAGATCAAGAAGGTGAATGGGAAGAGCGGATTGGGCGAGCCTTATGTGTTGGATGCTGCGAGCAAGATTGGAGATCAAATCCCTCTGTTGGCGTGAGGCGCCGTGTGAATAGCAAGAGAGTCGAGTGTAGCAGCGAAATCAGGAGCCTTGGAAAAAAAACTCACACTGCCAATACTTTTGTTACGATGCTTTAAAAACACTTTTGTCATCTCAATGCGCTCGGTACTAGAAACCTGGGCAGTTGCCTAGAGAATTTGCCATTTACGGACTAAATCGTTCATGTCTTGATTTGAAACAGCCAAGTCAAGATGCCAAGGAACGAAGGATTCTACTATTGTAAGGGCGGCGGTTGCAATTGTTGTCTCAGGCCAAGCCGCTCATCCATCAACTCTTTTTCAGGACACTGGGCTTCTGTGCAGAGATCTTAAACTAATATAGGAAAGATCCACCCAATCAATATCTTCCCTTTTATCAATCACCAGCGCCCGTCAGCGCACCAAACCTAGGACTCTCACCCACGTTCTTGGTCCTCAGCTCGGGCTTCTTCTCCCCTTTCTCTCCCTTGCTCCGTCCTTTCCCCTCTTCCATCTTCTCCAGCAGAGTCTCAGGGAGTGTCAAGCTTGGGATGCCACTTTCCATAGTGAATTTATCCGGTAGGCGCGATGGTGTCTGCGGACCTTTGCTTGGCGTTTTGCCGCCTACAATCGGCGTATTCGGCCCTGGGGTAGAGGATTTGCTAAGCATTTCATCGTAGAAAATCTCAAGAGCTTTGGCGTCGTGGCAAAAAGCTTCGAAGTCCCTGAAGAGGTGCTCTGCTTTAAAAGGTGCGACAGTAGGCTTTTTGTGGGGGCTGGGCGTGGAATGAGATGTCTGATTATTTGGCAAAGGTCCACGGTTTGAGAGGGTGGAGGTGCTGAGTGGAGGAACGTCGAGAGTAGCGCGGGATGATGGAGAGCTGTAAGGAGATTCACGAGGAGAGCCACGCAGGTTGTGGGCGCTATCCCGATGTGGGCTGAACCTAAAGAAGCCAGGGCCACGATGGGGATCGCTCTCGTTGGTGTCTTCAGATTTACCTGTCTCCTGAGGGAATCTATTTGCCAATCCACCACGGTTGTTGTAAAGTCTGTTGGCCAGCAGCAAGAAATCGCCCTCGTGCGTGATCTGCGCGATGAGCATACCAGAGCGGTGAATATACTGAGGGAAGTGGTAGTCGGGTTTTCCCCACGAATAGGTGACATCAACGTCCAGAGGGAAGTCAGAGGCAGGTTCGAAGTCCAGGACGAAGTTGAATCGCTTCATGATGGCTTTCTGATAGAAGTGTTTCTCTGTCTTCGGTTGAGGGATGAATGATGTATTATCGAAGTAGCTCTGCGGCTGCTTGACTGGTGGTGATTGCTTCAGCTTGACCCGATATGGTGAACGGAAGGGATGTGTACTGGTAATGCTCGATGCTTCACCGAGAGGTACTTCAACCAGGCGCAAGCCGAAGCGGTCGACTGATGTAGCCCATGAGACGACAGCGTCTTGAATCAATTTGGGAGTGGTGTTCATCCATTCGACGCGTATGTGGTAGCAGTTGTCCGGATTATGCAGCCGGTCGTAGTGGAGATTGATAAGCTCGGGTCTATATGAGCGTTTGCGGTGATCGACATCGTAGAGGAGGGATTTTGAGAGTGCGACACCTAGCTTCTGTCTCTTGCTTACAGTTGGTGTCGAGGGCTCAGACGTCTCCGAATTGGAGTCGCTATTGGAGCATGCGCGCGAACGACCGGTGGTCGGTAGGTCTTTGGGTGGGTCTTCTGATACAGGAGTAGATGGCACGCTTTGTTTACCACGCCCAAACCAACCTCTGGACTCTCTAGCTGCGCGATAGTCGTCTGCAATTTGATAGAAGTAGTTGCCATCACGAAAATTGTGGCGTTGCTCTACGTGTTTGAACATACCGCTTTTCATCAATTCGTTGCCTAAATCTATAGCTTCATTGCGGGTGTCGACGTCTCGGAAATTCTGAAGCAGCCACGTAGTAAGCTCGATGCCGATGAAGCAATTGTAATGCAGCCGCCAGTGCCATCTCCTGTCAAGCATACGGATACCCTTCTCGCTCTGAATTGTGGCAGCAAGATCCGCGATTTTGAAGTTTGAGCGTTGGTACAAGTCGGACTCTGGCAACAACTGCACTCGCCTTCCAGTCGCGTCACCTTCCACCACGTTCTCCAGCTCAGCAGCAACAATCGCAGACGGATTTCTGGTTTGGTACATGATGTCCAAGGGGTTTTTATCTTTCTTGTTCCGAAGTGGCGCTTGGAAACGGCGTTCTTCGGGAGGTATATAGCGAAACCGCTGCCATACTTGCGTGAGCTTCTTGATACCCTCGAGACGGATTTCTTCTTCGTCGTCCTCGTTCCTCATCTGGATTGGGCGACGACTGCTTGAAGGCGAATCAATCGGGATGAGAACAAAACGCGCTCGCCAAGGCCGTAAGTTCTCTACAAAGTCTTCTGCCTTTGGTCGTTCATGGCCGGCAACGAAAGAGTCAATCGTCTTCCAATCGAAATTTGTCTTGTGTGGCGCGATTGAAATAGGTTGGATGTCGTACTTCTCTGCGAGCATGGACCGAATTGCGGGTTTGTAAAGCACAGACGCAGCCTCCGCAGATTTCGTGGTGGCATCACCATAACGGATGAATTGCTTGATTTCGAATTTGCCTCCCCCGAGCCTTGTCATCTTATGGATAGTGCTCCCTCGCGATAGGTAAACGCCACTACCAGAGATTGCCAATATTTGCCCGTCGAAAACCTCGAAAGGCTGCAGAGCTGTAGACATCGAAGCGGTGCTCTCAGCGAGCCGCTGACCCACGACCATCTGGAAGCCTCGTGACAACCGAAATGCAACCAATTCCGTAACGAGAGATCGCGGAGTTTCCGATAACTCCATGTTGTCTGGCACTTCGACATAGTATGTACTCTCCTGATATTCATTTGCAAGCTGTTCAGCGGATGGAAAATCCTCAGTGGTGAGAGGAATTGCCGCAGGAGAGCAGAGTGACTTCCATTTGATCTGAGAAGTTTTCAATGGACGAGGGAAGACATGATGCCACCTGCCAAGGCGGCTGGCTAGGGAGGCCTTTGTTTTCGAGGGATTAGATGGATTAAGTATGGTCAGCCAAGGAGCCAGCTTTGTGCTTGGTGACAGAGTGGTAGGTGGTTGAGCATCATCCTCATCTTCCGGCTCTGTCAAAGGATCGCCCTTCTCCAACTCTTGGACGTCTTGCAACGCGGCAAGCCGATGCTTCAACTCTGTTGTGTTATCGCGATGGCTACCTGGTCGGTGCTCAGCTTTGCTTTGGTCCTTGATCTGTACTGCAGTGGCCTTCCTGATGGGAATTGGCCGAGAAGAATATTGGGACTCGGATTCGGAAGAGTGAGCTGCTTCTAGATTCTCGCCTTGTGGCTGCTGAGAATTTACACTACTGCTATCCTTGCTGCGTCGGCCTTTTGCCTGTGTGAAAATATCAGTGCCGGCATGATTCGCGGCATCTTCCTTCTTCAAAGCTCGGCTAAGCATGGACTTGACTTCGCCATGGTCGGTAGAGGTGCTCGCAGTAGCTTTAGTTGCCCCTATACCGAGTCCTCGAGGGCCAAAATTGATTTTGCGTGACGGCAGATTCGACTTTGAACGAGCGACTTGATCGTTGGTGGTTCCCGTAGCGATGCTTCCCTTCCCAGCAGCTTTCATTTGTGACGCCTTGCGCTCTGCCGCATACTGCTGCAGGAAGCCCTCTCCGTCAGCATCCGAGCCATGATGGTCGTAGATAGAGGCTTTACGACGGGTGTCGATAGAAGTGCCAAGTAGAGAAGGGCTGTAAGCGCTCCGTTGACGGGTCTTGGAATGAATTTTCACAGACCGTATCCTTCGTGCTCGCTTTCTGGCAATACAGGGATGGCGGAAGACGAGGTCATCATATTCATCCATCCAATCAAACAAGGAGCTATGACCTTTGTGGTGTATTGAATCAGTAGACAAGATGGAGCTTGGAAGCTTCGGTGTGTGACCACTAGTATGAGTGTTCTGCGAGCCGTATGACCTCGATATAATGTGGATTCGACCGAGCTGTGGTGGACTCGGTTTGTGGCTGGACGATGGTAGTTGAAATTGGATAGGTGAAGGGCGGAAAGTTTGGGAGAGGTGTGGGACGGAGATATCACTGACTGCATTCTCCATTACACCTATCATTTGTAGCTCATACATCCTCACCCTCGGGACGAAGGGTTTATGCTGTGGAGCGTCGAAACTAGACTTTTCCTTGAGCTTCTTAGTGAGTGAAGTCTTCTTTTGATCCTCGTCCAGCGCTGAAGTCCAGAACGAGGTGTCAACCCAATGAGGGATACCATAGCTCCACTTTCGTTCCGTGGATTTCTTCGAGTCCGTCGGACCATTGCCAATCGTCTCCTGAGACTTAGATACAGATGGGGGTGTTGGAGACCCGGATTTGGTCATGAAGCTGCCCGTTGGTGTATTGTCATCCAATTTCACGGGCCCATGGCTTGCTACTATGGCATTGCCAAGTTCAATTTGAGGAGCCCGATATTTGAACAATGGGGCAGAATGGAGTGGCATCCTCGATAGACAGACCAAATCGATCCCCACGCCATTGTCGATGAGGTTATCGGTGGTGGCAACTAGAAGGTCGTAATCCACTTCAAACAACCCAGCACCTGGAGATATTACCACGACAGATACTCCTGTCCTGACGAGATCACGGTCGATGTAATCAGAAGAGAATTGCGAGGAAGCCAGATTGATTGCTTCAAGAACGTTTCCTTTCGTTGCCGCAGTAGGACGGCCAGCAATGACTTGATCGGGTGCCGCTGCCAAACCGGATGATAGATCTGCTGCAAGTGGTAAATGGTCGCCAGCAGCAGGTCTCTGTACTGATATATCCCGGAGGAAGACTCTGAATTCCCTCTTGAGCTGGTTGAGGATGTCTGCCCATTCGCCGCTGGCCATGTCGCTGACTACAACTCGATAAAAATCTTTCGAATTGCTACTTTCGTCTTGCTTGCCAGTAGTTCCTGGTTCATTTTTCGGTTCCGAGATACCTACTTCGGGCTTGTTGTCATATATCATTCGAGTAAAAAGCACAATGCTAACAAGATGCTTGACCTTCAACTCTTGCCATCTCTTGAACAACTCCGGCAAAAATCCGTTGATAACTTTGTCGAACATAATCTCACCAGTCCCTTCTGCATCAAAATCCCACATCTCCTTGGACATTTGGATGAACAGAACGTAGCGGGCAGACTCGCTGCGAAAGACAGGCTTGGTGGTTGCATGGAAAAAGGCCGATTGCACCTTCTTGCCATGGACGAAGATTGTTCTGATTGTAGCGTTGATACAGCCCATAAAATTGATGCTCTGGCCTCTGTAGATACATGTGTTGGAAAGGTCGGTCGATATCAAACGCCACATGTCGGCACGCGCAAGGTATTGGTCTCTAAATACGATCTCGACATGGGAAGCGTTCCTTTTATGATGATCAGCCTTTGAGACTAGCACTTGGTTACCTCTCTCAAAGCGAAAAGTTCGAGCTATCCTTCGGGAGATGGAAATCTGTAGACCGGGCTGCTTCGAAAGTAGTTCCTGGCTCACGGCTTTGGCAGTAAATAGATACTGCTTGAGTGGGTCAATATCGCCGTCTTCGACTTTGTCACGGTGAACGTTTCCATCACGAAGTTTATAATTTGCTTTTAAGCCGCGAAGCTGCAATAGTTCTCCCTCGTGTACGGTGTGTCCGGAAGAGGAATTGAGAACGACATCGTCTTTGGAGAAATTCTCCTCATGGATGGATAAGGTAAACAACCTCTGTATGGGAATATCTTGGCGCAGCTCTTCAGTCGAATCCGGGTGTGCAGGATCAAAGTCTTCCTTCCCAGAATCTTCAGATTCCGCCAAGCTTCCTGTGCTCACCTGTCGTAAGTGGGAGCCACGAAGGGGCCCATGAGGCATGCCTTGCTTTGTCATTTTCTACTCAGCTCCTCGACTGCTGTATTGATCCACTTTGACACGTAGTAATCGAAACATCATGATTAGATGTCTGGCACGGATTGTTGCTCCCGCGTTTTCGTGGTTATTGTGAGACGCACACTGCTCCTTCTGTCAAAGGAGTTTCCGAGGTTTGCGCAAATTTTGGTTACCTGAACAAAAAGATATTTCGGGACGTCGAAAGTCCTTGATGGTCCTTGCTGCAACAAGGCAGACGAAACTCTGCAGGTGGGATTCAAAGCAGAGGACTCCTATGGCAGATCAAACCCTTTATTACGTTGTTTCAACCATCACTACGTACTGTGAACAGCATACTTATGATAGGCTAGCGAGGCATCGAGTAAAGCAGTGACTTATGCATCGTCAATGGCGACTCATCGGAGGTATTTTTGTCGAAATGGCGTGGTGAAGCGCGCGGTTTGCGGGACTCATGTGGCTAAGGGTGATTGCTTTGCCACTTAGCCTTAGGCAGTCAATACTCGTAGAATATAAGAGGGAGAGGGTCTTCGCATTGGAAAGGATCAGAAATGATACAGCTCATCAAATATCTTAGGCGCGATCATTGCAACTAAAAGACTTAAGGTATTGCTGTGGCTGTGCAATTCAGCCACTTCAGAGTCGGCGATCCTGACGGTCGCGATTGAGATGAACAACACATCCCAAACAATCAAAGCAAGGCAGGAACTCTTGGCTCTCTTGGCCCTCTTGGCTGTTACTCATTTAAAAAATGTCGGCAATATCAATCTATCCATCACTAACATCACCGTCATCATTTGCACCTGCGACAAAAGCTCATCCAAGCAACCTCCAGAAACGACAGGCAACCAACAATAACGCCAGGCTTGCGGCGGGCGCTTCTTTAAAGTAAGCATCCAGACCCCTGTCATATACACTAGCCACTCTGGCAGGACCAGTCAATAAACTTGTGTGCCCCGTTGCTGCGTGATAGCTGACGGTAAGACTGCTGTACGCCTCGCCTGACCGTCGCACGAGGCTGATCCCCCACTTTCCAAGGACAGGAACAAAGGAAGCATCGACTTTGTCGCATACCGCGCATCAACTTTCCTTCTTCTCGAACATGCGTAAGTGCTGCCGCCAACCTCAGCGTCGACTGACTCTGGAGGGCAATGCTTGATTCAAGCTCATGATTTCTCCAGATAAATACCGCGCTGCTGCTCGCAATGCTGCTTGGTACGACGAAGAAGGCGATCCGCCAACCTACAATCCCTTCCGCAAGATCCATAAACGGGTTGCACCCGTTGTTGGCGACGAGGAACATGGCCATCCACTGACCCAGCACAAATCGGAGGCGGATGCATTGGATGCAGTGCACAAGCAGCGACGGTCGCAGATACTGGAGGAGTACCCGGAGCCTAAACATGCGGCAACAATGCCCTCATCGTCCGGAAACCCCGCGAACAAATCGCCTGTGGATCCCGATGCGCCAACGACGGACACTAGAGACATGGCAATTGGACATGAGAACGATAGCCATTTTGGGCACGAGAACGAGGAGGACATTGGGCACGAGCATGAGAAGGGCGTCAGCCAGGATAGCCAGGACTCCAGCCCACCCATCAGCGACTCAACGGCCGTTGGGTCCGATCCGCAGATTGGGGGTCAGGGTACGACAACGAGGAGAAGATTCGCATTCATGGGCAACCTGGGAAAGAGTGGTGAAGACAAAGAAGCGACAAAGGAAGCAAAACGCAGAGGCCGGTCAGCATCGTGGCTGAAGAGGGACAAGCAAACCTTCACAGCTGTTGGGCAGTTCAAGGCTACGATTCTCAATTCGTGGGTCAATGTGCTGTTGGTTTTCGTGCCTATTGGGATTGCGGTCAATTTTGCAAACGTACCTCCCATCGGAGTCTTCGTCATCAACTTCATCGCCATTATCCCCCTTGCAGCTATGCTGAGCTACGCTACGGAGGAAATTGCCATACGTACGGGAGAGACCATCGGGGGTCTTTTGAATGCAACCTTTGGGTAGGTTGTATCTTGATAACATACGAGAGAATGTAGCTAACTTTGGCGTCAGTAATGCCGTGGAGTTGATTGTCTCCGTCCTAGCTCTAGTGAAAGGTCAGGTGGACATTGTACAGGAGTCTTTGATCGGCAGTATCTTATCCAATCTGCTTTTGGTCATGGGAATGTGCTTCTTCTTCGGCGGTCTTAACCGTGTCGAGCAGCACTTCAACATCACAGTGGCCCAGACAGCGTCAAGCATGCTCGCTCTAGCAGTCGGAAGCTTGATCATTCCTGCAGCATTTCAAGCTTGGGCAGATGGGACTCGTAAGTTTGACTCATGGCAAATCTGCTTCCCAATCACTAATGCCCTTTTCCGCTACCAGAAGAACTCAAGACTGTTAATATCAGCAAAATCTCGCGAGGAACGGCTATACTACTTCTTGTTGTTTATGCGTGCTACCTCTTCTTCCAGCTCAAGACCCACTCTTCGATGTACAACTCACCAAGCCCTAAAGTTGAAAAGCGACGACAGAAGCCTGAAGAGGGCAGCTCAGTCAAGAATCTTGCCCTTATGGGTGGGAATCTGTCCGCTACCGCAGGTGGCCACGCTACCCAAGAGAATCCCGTACGGGAACCTGCGGAGGAGAGTGAAACACCTCAATTATCGAAATTCGTCGCACTCTTCACGCTCGCTGCTTCGACTGTTCTTGTTGCCATTTGTGCCGAATTTATGGTTGGCAGCATCAACGCTATTACAGAAGGGGGGACACCCTCCCGGACGTTCGTCGGTCTAATTCTACTACCGATTGTCGGAAATGCAGCTGAGCACGCAACTGCAGTGACTGTTGCCTGCAAGGACAAGATGGACCTGGCCATTGGAGTGGCTGTCGGCTCCAGCATGCAGATCGCGCTACTTGTCATTCCATTCACGGTTGTGCTCAGCTGGATGATAGGCCCTACCGGGGACCCTCCCAAGTCTATGAACCTTGCTTTCGACGGGTTCCAGATTGCCGTACTATTTGTTGCTATACTTTTGGTCAATTACTTGATCCAGGATGGAAAATCGCATTGGTCAGTATCTTGCTTGCTCTAGGCTATGACGGCGCTGACTTTTGTTTAGGCTCGAGGGCGTGCTCCTCATGATCCTCTATGTAATCGTTGCTATCACTGCATGGTACGTTCTACCAAATGCGATGTTGCGCCGGCTGGTCTAATATCCATTCTAGGTTCTACCCGCCAGATAATCCAGCCACTATCAATACACGATAATTTCAGCTCGCACGACAGCAATCCTGAGACCGGCCTTCGGCGGCCATTCATAGGCGGAAAATGAGCACATAGCCTGCTCATACTGTAACCAAAACCTCACGACTTGCTGTCGTACTCGAGCCGGAATCCAGACATTTGGCTATCTACCCGTCAAGCTAATCTCGTGATGACCACACTGGAAGCGTCACATATTTTTATAGAGATCGCTACAGCTTTTCCCGGCAGTGGCCTTTGCCCAACCACATACTACTCTCGACCAACCACCGCCCTCCTCTCACGAACAAGTCTACTTCTCAGTACACTCCAAGACTCATCTTCTCCCAGCAACCATGCATCCTTCTCCCTCAACGAACGAAGCACCCGACAACCGAGATTTTGATCCTCGCCCCTCAGCAAAGATACCGACTTACACGAATTCCCTCGAGTCTGACTTTCAATTTACCTTAGTTACCAGATTCCCTAGATGGTATGCCCCGCGGCGCCAGGCGTTCGGCACACATGTCCATCACCGATCTTTTCTGGCAAAGAGGTGGAGACAATACAATGTCAAATATGCTTTTCACTGGTACATACTTTCGTGCTTACAGTCTCATTGGTCAAACATTGAGGTCCATAGCACAATGGAAAATTGGATTACTACTCTACCAAGATCTTTGCATCTCGAAAATTGTGCATGCCGTTCTACTACTTTTCGAGCAACTACTAATTTTCAAATACATACCATACCGCGGTGAGAAGACACAAACCCCCAAACCAAAAAATTAAAAACGCAATGGCTAATCGAAAGGCAGCAGTGCCTCCGGCAAACCATCCCCCTTACAGGACTGTTGAATCCATCATGCCCCCACAACGCACGAAGTGACCGTCGAAAATTCCCGCATCCCGTAAGAAGTTCGCGATCCCGCTGCGCTTCACTCCAATCAATCTTCCACGACTTCGACTTCCCACCACTTTCTTCTCTGCCTTCTTCGCGAGTTCTGCGTCATAAGCATCAAGTGTTCTATGCTTAAGTCCCACATTTCTTTAAGGGTCGCTGCTTGTTGAGGCGTGGCTGGCGAAAGCCATAGTTGGATGGGATGGGGGCTATCGAAGAGCTATGTATGAAGTGATGTGCTCGTTATTGCATAGTTCGGGTAGACGTGCTGATGTTGTTTTTGGACTACGTACTAGGTTGCCTTCTCCGTCTTCCGATTTCATGCTCCAGATGTCGGCCATAGTTTCGCGGAGTATGATCTGTTACCATCGCTTATGCCGGCAAGCGTCTCAGTACTTGCATTGCAAGCATTGAGGATAACACCATCCTAGCGCCAAGTCATAGGTGTCAATGTCAACTAGCAATTTCCTAGAGCGCTAGAGGGCACACGGAAGCACACACCGCTGTGACTGTCCGTTGATTGCTGAATCCTCGTGCTCGAATCCCGACTTTTGGCAAGGCTCGCGGTATCTTTCCGTAGCTTGCAGACCTGTTCCCCTTCGCTAGCGCTTTCTTGTCACGGTCTTTCGTTTGTCTGCCGTTCATACTAGGTCGGTGAAGACCACACTAGCCGAAGGAAGCATCGCTTTTCATTTCATCTCCGCCTTCGATGTTCACTTCGAGCCACTAGCTTCCATCTCGACGCTATCTACTACCATCCTCTTCCCTCAACCTTTTAACTTCATTGATCTTTCTACATCTCTCAGACCCCCTCTTAACCCTTCTTTCTATCCATACACACAATCATCTTCTGCACTTGCACTCGTACATTTATCATCTACCATCTTGCTGCTCGTCTTTGCTTCTCTGGTCTTGCTATCTTGCAAGCGGTACATCGCACTCGAGACACTGGTAAGTTCCACTGCTCTCGTACTGCATACTGCAAGCCCAACGTTAAGTCACCGCTTTCACCATCATTCACTTTCTATGTCCTGCGTCGTCTTTCTTCCTTGACGTCATTCCTACCAACGCATCCTCGCAATCCCAGCCATTTGCTCGTCAAAACAAGCAACATCTCCATCCTCATCTCTCCCTCTTCTCCTTCCATGAACCTTAGGGCTGCATTTCTCGCACTCAATTGAATCACCCTCGACAGCTCACTCCTGTCTTAGCGTCCAATTTACCGCTTCTGTAAATCTTCTCTCACTTTCTGCTCGCCATCCTCGGATATTCACTTCTACACCGCCTTGGGATTCCGGCACCTAACTTTTAGATTCCCAATACTTTCAGACATCTCGTCAGTCATCATTCTACTATCTTCACTTGCTTTCACACTAGGACATTCAGCGACATTACTGCTCTTATCTCGGCTCTTCAACATCGGTCTTACACTGCCCCAAATTATCACAAGTATCTTCAGCGCACCAGGATATGCGTTAGTCTTGCGGCTGGAATTTGCACATTGGGCCATCAATCATTTGGGTACGTATACGTCACTTTTCAACATGCTCAATGCACCCCGCTTCGGTCCTTTACTCCTCTTGCTGACCTTGCTTTGTGGCTTCACAGCTTTCGATTACAATGCCTTCGGAGACCGGCAACCCCTTTGATGGCGCCTTCCCACCTGTCTTTCCCCCAGAAGACGGCGAGACCTACGATGACCTACTTAGTCCCCAGAACCTCAACGCTAATCGAGATATGCCAATGCCAGACGTTCAAGAGACGCGCCCTTCCGATATATCAGCCCGCGGTTATGAAGCCGCTACCAAGATTAAGACAGAAGAACCAGACACGGAATTTCTATGGGCAGCGATGCGGGAGCACAGTATTGAGCTGACTGACTCGAATTCTGACTCAGATGATGAGAATGGCGACCAAGTCTACAATTCTGGGGGCCGTACTCAACCACAATCAGCGGTTGGAGGCGAGGGTTTGACAGCGTCAGAGACCTCAGACCGTATCAGGGCACTATTGAATGGCAACTCTAAAGACCTCGAAGAGATCCCTGCACGACCTGGAACTTGGAGTCAACGCAAGACACCTTCTAAGGCTGTCCAGGATAGCAGCATTCCCGTCAAGAAAGAAGCTCCAGACTTCATACCTTTTTCCAAGATGTTCCCTACTGATGAAGTCATCAACATTACCGACACGGACGATGATGTGCAAGTCGTATCCAGCAAGGCGGGAGGGAGCACGAGATACAAGCATGGCACAACAATGGCTAACGGTACCGTCCTCCTCTCTGATAGCGAAGATGGACCAGAAGAGATCATCGTATATGATGATGGATCTACAGCTGTTACAATGAAGCAAGAAAATCCAGAGGTCGAATTTCTGGGTGCCAACAAGAGCCTGGTGGAGCTTCCTGAATCTGAGTCTTCCTCTGAGGAAGAGCCAGTTGCTGCACCAAAGCCAAATTTGGGCAACTCCATGCTACGAAGACCGAATCCGAAAGCCAAGCGGACGCCAATGGACTTTGCAAAGATGCAAGAAATACAACGTCTGTATGCCGCGAGAGCTCTTGGGAGGGCAGTACCCACTGGAGCTAGTGCTATGTTCAAAACGCCCAAACCCACAGCGCCTGCCAGCTCACGCCCCGATTCGGGAACAGATGAGTTTGCTTGGATGAGTGACACTGTTGTTCTGGATGAAAACTCTGGTAGCGAATTCCAAGCCGTTAAGCAGAAATACCGAGCCAAAAAGAAGACCCGCAAGAACACTTGGGAGGATGATGTGGAATTCAAGAAAGCCCAGGATAAGGAAAACATTCGTATCAACCGACTTGTTCGCGAGGCTCAAGATAGTGAAGATGAGGCGGAAGACGGCGATAATAGCGAGGATGATCTCTTCTATTCCTCGCGTCAGTCTCGTCCACCAAAGCGTCCGCTTGATACGACTTTTGACGACGACGATGATGGCGACAATGAAGCTGGCCTTGCTGACGAACAAAATGGCAAACGGGCTAAACCACACAAGCCAAGCAAGATCAAGCGCAAGAACTTTTTCGAGAAGGAGCTGCGGATGAACGAGTTGCAAGGAATTGAAGCATTACTATACAGAGAACGTAAGAAAGCCAAAGATGCTGAGGGGGAAGCAGCCGAAAAGGTTACCAAAAAGCCTCAGGGCAACGGCGGCAAAGGCAAGAAAATTAGCAGGAAGGTCAAGCCCATTCCGAAGAGATCGAAGGTCACCAAGACGGGTGCTACAACCGATATTGGCAGCTTGATTACCAGCAATGTTTACGAAGACTCGAACGCAAATCTCGGTTCTCGTGTTGCCCCTGTCATGTCGGAGAAGAAGAAGCGTGAAGCACTTACGTCTTTGGTCGCCAGTGTACCGATCGACGAGAAAAAGAAGGCCACCACAGACATGCGCGAGATCCAGCGTGCCACTATTCTTCTTGGAGCAGGAAAGGTTCTCCCGGATGGAAAGGGTGATTGGGCTTTCAAAGGCATGAAGTCGTCCCTTTACCATTATCAGGTCCAGGGAGCGGCACGTATGAAAGAGAGAGAGACTGGCACTCATCAGCCACTGGGTGGAATGCTCGCAGATGAAATGGGTCTAGGAAAGACAGTCATGACCATTGCCGCCATCATTGCTAACCGTCCACCTCCCGACGACGAGTATAGGTGCACACTGATTGTGTGCTCGCCAGCTTTGCTAACTCAATGTAAGGCTAATATCTCCCGAGAAGTGAAACGTCCAAGGCTGACAACATTGTAGGGGAGGACGAGTTGTTCAAACACATCGACGATACGATCTTTCCTAGAATAGTTCGACATCATTCCGGGACCAAGGTAGCTGGGAAGGGTGCCGTTTTAGAATTGGAGAGGGCAAACATTGTGTAAGTGAGCCTTCTGGACATACGGAGCGCTACTGACTTTTACAGCCTGACCACGTATCAGGAAGTACGTATATGTTTCTAATCCAAGAGAGCGGAAAGCTGATGAGCGCAAAGGTCGTCAGATCTTACCCGAAGTGTGACATACCAAAGGATATCAAGGACCTTGACGCGAAGCAAGAATGGTGGCACAAAGAATGGGACACAAAGCGAGAATTGCTGCATCGAGGTCAATTCTATAGGATTGGTAAGTGATGCCTTATCCATTCGTTTGGTGAGATTATAAGATTAACGCAGCCTCAATAGTACTTGATGGTTAGTACTCCCTCGAATCACTCGGCTTTCTCACTAAGAGCCCTCTAATAGCTGCCACAGAAGCTCAAGCTATCAAAAATCACCGATCTCAAACATCCATTGCCTGCCGAGCTCTTATGGCTAAGCACCGGTGGGCCATTTCGGGCACTCCCATCCAGAACAGACTGGAAGAGCTTTTTCCATACTTCAAGTTCCTGCGAGTGAGTCATACAGGCTCCTTTGACGTCTTCCAGCAGAACTTCTGCCTCAAGGGAAGCACAGACTGCAATGGACGCTTGCACGCTCTTTTGGATCAGATGATGATCAGAAGGACCTACAAGGACAAAACATTTGGAGTCCCTTTGGTCCAGCTGCCTAAGAATACCGTACATACCGAAAAACTCAGCTTCAACCCAGTGGAGAAGAGAATCTATGACATGGTCCGCATGAGATGCGTCAGAGCCATCAATAGGTGAGTTTCCAACACAATACGAGAAACTCGCATCTTCTAAGCGTCCCAGATTTGCAAGACAAGGGACAGTGGAAGAGCATTTGAAGATGCTCATGGTAATCCTCCCCTATCCACTTTAGATTATGCAATCACTCACCTTAATAAGACCATGTTTCAACGCCTACGACAGATGACAGCTCACATCATGATGGTTCAGGAGATCATGGAAAAAGAATACGAGCTCGATGACATAGGCGATCTTTGGGAGGATCTAGTCGCTGATACAGGCGAGGGTGACAATATCGAGAAAGACATGATGACCGCCATATGGAGGATGATCAAAGTCAAGGAAGATCCTACTGAAGCACAGAACCCACAGGAGACTCCCAACATCAATGTCAACAATCAAGGTAGCCAGCCAAGAGCAAGTCTGCCCAAGAAGGAGAACACTCTTGCTTCCAAATTTGCACGAGTGCTTCGTGATCTCAGGAAAGAAGGGCGATGGACCGAGCTCAGAGATATGACATTGTGCACGATCTGCAAAGAGCCGCCTGAGGAGCCACTTGTGACAAGCTGTTTACATGTTTACTGCAGAGAGTGTCTTTCCAACATGGCCTACGAAGCATCTAGGAACGATCAAGACCGAACGGCCTGCGAAAAATGCAAGAAGCCATTCACCACAAGTGAATCATGCGAGGGCCTCAAAGAGTTGGATGTTGAAGATCTGACCGACAAGATTGCCGAGGAAGGCTCCAAGAAGAAGCCATTCAAGCTCACTATGGATTATGTCGACCACGAAGACAAGATTTTGCTCTCAACCAAGACTACAGCGGTGATAAAATTGCTTGAGCAGTGGATTAAGGATAACCCTGATAGGAAGATCATTGTCTTCAGTGAATGGCATCTTGTGTTCGTACTGGCCGTCTTATCTGCCTTGACGTTCGCTAACTTCTACAGGTTCCATGTTCTTGCGCGTATCTGTCAGCAGAAGAAGTGGAAATATTGCCTAGTACGTCTTGAGGTTTGGCGCCAAAGGAAGGCTGACTGACATTGAATACTCCAGTACAATGGCAAGATGTCCCACAAAAACCGTGACAAGACGCTTGCTGAGTTCAAGAGCATGCCGGACATCACGATCATGATTGCTTCTCTAAAGTGTGGTGGTCAAGGTATGCCACCCTAGGCCTACTTTCGCTGCAATAATCCCGCTCACGACATTAGGATTGAACTTGACAGTGGCCTCAAAAGTGATCTGCGTTGATCTTTGGTTCAATAGCTGCGTTGAGCAGCAAGGTATGCTCCTCCAACACTTGATCCTCAACTTGTACTAATAGCCTCAGCTTTCTGCCGTGTCTTTCGCATTGGCCAAACGGAAGAGACGTACATCACGCGATTCATGGTCGAAGGAACCGTGGACGCCAAACTCATCGAGATGCAAGAGACCAAGAAGGAGATCATCAGCGCCGCAATGGATGACAGAGAGGTACTCTCGAAACTCAGCTTGGATGAGGTTATGCGTTTGTTTGGGGAGGTGGCTTATGACCAGAACAGCAAGCCTTTTATCCTTGTGGATGATGAGGAGGAGTTGCGCTCTAAAAAGCCACCTAGGCCTGGGGCTTAGGAGGTCTGATGGAGCTGATCTTGCGCTGGTTGGACACATTTCATTTTGCATACTTTCATCTTTTTGAACTTTTCGTTTTCCAGGAGCCACCACGGTGGTCGCCTGGAGCCTTGGGAAAAGACTCTGAGGATTCTTCTCACAGTACGCAAATCTTACACAATTTACGGCTCTCAGCGTTGACACATCGCCACTTACATGGCAACATTTGCGGCGAGAATTTCAGGACGCGGAAGGCATTGGAAGTAGATTATCCTGAAAATCAGCAATAGTACCAAGCATGCATTGAGAATGCTTTCCCAATGCTACAAGTGACTTCAAATACTAATAGCGAGTTGCGTTGAGTGTGTCTGAACGCCAGGAGGCAGAATTGCTCGAATTTGCCCCCGCCAAGACCGTATGAAATCCACTTTACGCGAAAAGTCGCGAAACGCGTCCTCTGGCCGTTGAACATTACGCCCCACCAGCTGCTGCACCTGTCCAATTCATACTCTCCCACAGAAACGTTACTGCCATCATGTCTTCAATCGTAGACGGCCTTATCAACTCTGATAAACAAGATCTTGACCTCGCTCCCGGCGCCCGAGAAAATGGCGCCTCCAAGGTGCCCAATGGCCAAACCGCCCGGCGGTCTTCCATACCACCCTCAGAGAGCAATGGAGCGCTCAGCGATGTCGAAGGTTTCCCAGATGACGAGATTGTTGGCGCTCGAGGTACAGACCGAAATCGACCTCGGGATCCGATGGCGAGAGCTGTGCCGAAGGTAGTGGACAGAGTGGGCGAGAAGGTCGCGGAGGAGTTTGAGAGTTTCTTAGAACAGTGCGTATCTATTGCGGTCGACAGTAGATGCAAGAGCTGATGTGTCCAGGTTCGTTGAAGACATCACTCTTTCAGGCGCACCTCCTTCCAGCGCCCTGACCAGCGACAAATACTACATCGCCCAAATTCACGGACTCAGAATCTACAATCTCTCTACCCTCTACGTCGACTTCCAACACCTCCTTTCCCTACAGAATCAGACCCTAGCCAACGCAATTGCAAATGACTATTACCGCTATCTACCCTTCCTCACTCGAGCCCTACACAACCTGATCGCAAAGCACGAGCCACGGTACTTCAAGGAGCATCGACAGCCTACAAGCGCGTCCTCGCAGACTGGGTCTTCCATTGCGGGCAATGGAGTCAGCCAAGCTGAGACGCAGGGAAGCAGGACTACAAATCAGCAGACCGACAAGCTGTTCACCCTAGCTTTCTACAATCTGCCTCTGATCTCACGAATAAGGCAGCTACGGACAGCTTCAGTGGGCAAGCTGCTTTCAATCTCAGGGACAGTGACACGCACATCAGAAGTACGACCGGAGCTCTACCTGGCCACATTTATCTGCGAGGGCTGCCGAACCGTAATCCCCAACGTGGAGCAGACATTCCGCTACACAGAACCCACACAATGCCCCAATATGACTTGTGGAAACCGGCAAGGATGGCGGTTGGACATTCGGCAGAGTACGTTCGTCGATTGGCAGAAAGTGCGCATACAAGAGAACAGCTCCGAGATACCTACAGGCAGCATGCCGCGAACAATGGATGTGATACTACGGGGCGAGATCGTGGATCGTGCAAAGGCTGGCGAGAAGTGTGTCTTCACGGGTACGCTCATTGTGGTACCAGATGTGAGCCAGCTTGGGCTTCCTGGTGTAAGGCCAGAAGCTACAAGAGACAATCGAAATGCACCTAGAGGTGGCGATGCTGGAGGGAGTGGCGTCACTGGTCTCAAGGCGCTTGGTGTGCGAGACCTTACGTATCGGATGGCTTTTCTTTCTTGCATGGTCACACCGGATACTTCCACGCCTGGCCAGGCTGCGAATCAGCAACTCAACGGTCAATCTGGCAACATTCTGGCTTCCCTAAACCAGACATCGACAATTGACCCTCAGGATACTGGGGATCATGCTCAAGATGCGTATCTGCAATCATTAACAGCTTCCGAGATCGAGGATCTGAAGCAAATGGTGCACAGCGATCATATTTACTCGAGGCTAGTCAACTCTCTGGCGCCAATGGTGTATGGTCACGAGATTGTGAAAAAGGGTCTGCTTCTGCAGCTTATGGGGGGTGTCAGCAAGGTCACTCCAGAAGGCATGCAGCTAAGAGGAGATTTGAACATCTGCATTGTTGGCGATCCTAGCACCAGCAAGAGTCAATTTCTGAAGTAAGTCTGTCCTCTATTTTCAAACCGCCAAAGCGCTGACAATAGGAAAGATACATCTGCTCCTTCCTCCCACGCGCAGTCTACACATCCGGCAAAGCCTCCTCAGCAGCCGGTCTCACAGCAGCCGTAGTCAAGGACGAAGAAACCGGCGAATTTACAATCGAAGCCGGTGCCCTCATGCTTGCAGACAACGGGATCTGTGCCATCGACGAGTTCGACAAGATGGACATCGGCGATCAAGTAGCCATCCACGAAGCCATGGAACAGCAAACCATTTCAATCGCCAAAGCCGGTATCCAAGCTACTTTGAACGCAAGGACGAGTATCCTCGCTGCTGCAAACCCAGTTGGTGGACGATACAATCGAAAAACGACGCTGCGCGCGAACATTAACATGAGCGCACCCATCATGAGCAGATTCGATCTCTTCTTCGTGATCTTAGATGAATGCAACGAAAGTGTCGACAGGCACCTAGCCGAGCACATCGTCAACATCCACATGAACCGCGACGAGGCCGTGACACCTGAATTCTCCACTGAGCAATTGCAGCGCTACATCCGTTTTGCGCGAACGTTTAAGCCGGAATTCACGCCAGAAGCGAAGACTTTGCTCGTCGAGAAGTATAAAGAGCTCCGCGCAGATGACGCACAGGGTGGTATTGGAAGGAACAGCTACCGAATCACTGTCAGGCAGCTGGAGAGTATGATTCGGCTGAGCGAGGCTATCGCCAAAGCCAATTGCGTGGACGATGTTACTCCCAACTTCGTCCGAGAAGCATTCAATCTCCTTCGCCAGAGTATCATCAGTGTCGAAAAAGACGACGTAGAAGTCGAGGACGACGAAGATGAAGTGTTAAACAACGGCACCCGTGACCGCGACGGTGATTCGCCCATGGCCGACGGCGGCGATGACAACGACGAAGATAACGATGGCGACGACGGTCCTGACGGCGCTGCTGGACGAACTTCTGCTACGCCAGCAGCCCAGGGTAGGAGGACGAAGATCACGTATGATAAGTATATGGCCATCTTGAACATGCTGGTGCGGAGGGTGAACGAAGATGAGATGACCACCGGAGAAGGGGTCGAGCATGAGGAGTTGGTGGTCTGGTACTTGGAGCAAAAGGAGGAGGAGCTGGGGAGTATTGAGGAGATGGAGGGGGAGAAGGAACTTGTGGTGAAAGTCATTAAGCGGATGGTTAAGGTGTGTTTCGAAATTCATACATATTGGAGCAGTAGCTGACTTGGATGACAGGACAATATCTTTATGCAAATCCGAGGCGAGGGCCTTGATGGTGATGAGGGCAGCTCGAGAGATGCGGAGAAGGTTGTTTATGTGCTGCATCCTAATTGCGCTGTTGAGGAGATGTAAGTGTTTGAATTGTGGCTAGGGCGGTAGATTACGGGAAATGGATGTGCGCGCATGTGATACTGGGACGGTCGAAGGGGCTTTGATGCGTTGGGACAGCATGTACAATACCTGGGATGGCTGTGTGCGGTTTGCTAGATAGCATTGCGCAACGACATTCTACCATTGATGCTTGCACTTTGCTGGTCCATTACCCTTTCGCTCTTGCATATTCAGGAGAGCGTTCCCTCTGGTTGGGATACCGAATAGGAAAGAGTCCCATCCAAGGCCCGTCATTGCTGCTCATCACCCATGCAATAGCCACGCTTTCCTGCTCAAATCCCCCAAACTCCTCTGCAAAATAGCCGTTATACCAATGGCCAGCCTAGCAAGCGTTGCTCCGTTGTTCCGTTGTTAGGCTGAATCATCAAAGATTTGTTGGAAGGGGCATTCTGTAAGCGTAGACTGCGTACCACTATTGGGGGAGCTTCATTGTGATTAGTGCAGGCCAGAAAAACAACGAGTCTCCGAACTTCTAATGCCATAATAATCAGACATCGCTTACTGGATTTGTCGTGAGTATTTAGGCGTGTATCTACGGAAGACACCTCACAGTTTAGATCGCATTAGCATGAGTCCCTAGATCTTTGTATAGATTGCTCGAATGCCCTAACTGCGCCGTCGAAAGAGCCACAAATGACGCGCTCCACTCCGTCATGCAGCTCATTTGTACAGCCCAGTTACGCCATCAGGAAGATCCAAGCTGCCCAAGCAGGTTAAAAACAAATGACTTCTACGTATAATGACAGGACGGGGTATGAGAGGAAAGACAACACCGCAGGACTTGGACTGAAGCAATAGCACGACAGCCCAGACTTTCCCGCCATGCTACATGTACACGTCCCCAACTCTAGCAAGAAAAGCCGCAATCCCCCTCCCTCTTCCCACTATCATACGCTCCAAAATTGCAATGATGAGCCTGGTCATTACTCCCAAAATGCTGCCCGCCATACTGGAACAACAGCGCATCCGCATCCACATTCTGCGCCGTCACAACCACCGGATTGGGAAGCCGACTCGAACAATGCACGCTCTGTCCCGACGGCGCATCCTGATAACCCACCGTCCCCACGACAGCACCACTCGCATCCTTGACCGAGACATCAAGATGGTAATGACTGTTCGGATCACTGGGGTTGTCTTTCTGGTACTGCGTTACATGAAAGCCGCACCAGCCTGCTTTGAAGCCGCCAGGGCCAGTGCGGCCTGCAGCTTCGAAGATGGCGTCTGCGATGGCGAGATGGCCTTGCGGTTTAGGATGGCCGATGCGGCCGTTGTTGGGGCCGAATAAGCCGAATAAGCCGCTCTGGGGAACGATGAGGTCTGGGTGAGCGGCAAGGACGCGGGCGATTCCACAGTTCATGAGATCGGTCCAGGAGCCTGATGCTTCGGCTGTCGCCTTGCAGGTTGAAGGGTCGGGGCTGCTTCCTTGGTCGTCGACGGCGGCGACGAGATCGCCGTCGTCGACGGTGGGGACGTTGTAGAACCATGCGTTATCTCTGTTCTTTGGGCGTTCATCGACGCCGACTTCGCAGAAGCGATGGCCGTTGTATTTGGGGTTCCAGTCTGCGAAGGCGACCTTTCCAGCTCCGGCGCCGCTGTTGGCGCGGTCGACTGCGGCAGAGAGGACGCTGTTGAGATTGCTGATGATGTCGTTCAATGAGCGGCGACGTTCGGTTGTGAGGAAGAGCAAGTCATCCGGAGCCGCGTCAAAGTACCAGAAATTCCAGAACTTTGTGTTGCAGCCTGTTGTGTCTTGATTGAAGGGAGCGCCGTAGCCGACTACGATGAGTTTGTCGAGGTTCGGGGCAGCTTTTAGGAGGGCGGCGATAACATTGTCCATGGCGCCTGGAACGTCATTGTCGAGATGGGCCTGACCTTGCTGGAGAGCTGTGGCACAACCTATTGAGAGTTCGGCTTCAAATCTGAAGACACATCCGCTCATAATGTTATAGAATGGTAGGTCGTTGCCGGCTAGACAATGTCAGCAGATAGTAGTGATGGTACGGCGATGGAAAGTTGGACCGAAAGGTCGTCTACGTACCAATTTGAACAGTCACAAGCTCTGAAGCGCTGATATCGTTACTCTGCGCCCCAGCGATTACCTCGCCGGTATTTGAACCTGAGTGGGCGAGGTCTTGGAACTTGCGGCTGGCAGCATTCCCGATTCTGGGATCGTTGTTATTCATTTGCTGTGGGTATGACCCGCTGTAAATTGAGTCTTTTTCTGTCACGAGTGTCCCGGCGCCAAGCCCTGATGCATAGGAATCGCCAAAGGCTGACCATGCAGAGATATCCGCAGGCAAATCGACTCGCTTGACAATGTTTTTCGTAGGGCTAGCTGCTCCGAGCGAGTTGGAGAAGATAAGGAGAAGCGGATGCAGAAGCATCCAAGACGTCGTGGAAAACATTGAATAGATGAAAGAATAGGAGTAACCAATGGCGCGCTCAGCGAGACTAGTGTACTCGAGAAAGCCCGGATTGAGAAGTTCTATCAAGAGCCACAGGCCTTTTAAAGGACTCACGGAGAAGAAGATGAAGTGCCGTGGGAACGCAAGGATATGGGAATGAGAAGAGATACAAGGAAAGGTAGGATAAGTAATAAATGAGAGCCTTTTCCAACACTTCCTTTCAAAGAGTTGTTGGTGATGCTATATACGAAACTCTGTTGGTATGCAATAGCTCCTGCTGCCGGGATGAAACGGTCGTGCCACGAAAAAGCGTACATCTTTTACCAGGCTCATTGCCCGAGATAAGGCTCGCTGGATGTGTCCATACTCCGCCTCATACTATATATTAATCTGGTGTTTTTTAGTCATACGATTGTTCAATGGTTGGAGGATATAAAGGACGAAGAAATCTTGGTGTGGGACCCCGCACGAGATAGGGATTCTATTTGTGTAAGATGAAGATGAGTGTACTCGTAAGAGCAGTAAGATTGGAGGATAATCCCAACATGCTACAAAAGCCAACTGAAGGCTGGCGTTTTTCTTTTTTGGCTTCATGAACTGAGACGAGGGGGCGTAGCTGACGACTTGGCCTGGGCAGTGCACAAGACTAGTTGTCAAAGACCCAAGCGAGGGGGACGGATAGAGGGAGACCCCACTTTACTAACGGGAGACCCCTCCCAGAGACCCCATGGGATATCAACAACAACAACAACGTAGTCGACGCCTATACTTAACGCCATCATCACCGCCGTCATCATAAACATATGTGCCGTACTGGTTACCCTCGCCGTCACCCTACTCGCCGTCGCCAGCCCGCGCCCCTAAAGCCATCTCTGCACCCCGAGTAAGCGGTAAAACCATAGATGGTAGAATCCAAAGCCTAGGACTACTCAGCATTTGCTGACTTCGATTCCCAGCCATTCTGTATGCGAAAGAGAGAGAGAGGGTGCGACGTCGGTCAATATAGCTTGTTCAATGATAAATAATGGGGTGAAATAGTAGAGAAGGCAGAGAAATAGGATCATGCAGACTTCAGCTCGCTAAGGGCAGATCATAGGGTTAGGGTGGGACTAAGCCTTTACAGGAGCTCGCTCAATGTAGATCATAGGGCTAGGGTAGCGCTAGACCCATCTAGTAGTCTAGGGTCTCCCCCAAGCGAGCCCCAAAAGGGCCCCCAAGTCTGCTTTTAGGCGCTCGTAGGGGGATTTCCTGGGGCGGCTTCGCGGTAGCTCCAGGGCCTTCATTGACAATTATTTTGATCATGAAGTTGACTGGTAAGGAACCTAAAGGAACAGCCAATTGCGGATGGCCAACTTTTCCAGACGCAGAGTCAGAGATCTTAATCATCTTAGGGTATCTCCCACCTGGTGCCACCATAAATTCCACCAAACCTAAATGATCCATACGCATGCTCATCACTTCATTCGCAGCTCATGGCACAATCCCATCCAACGTTCAATCAAACAAGAATTTGTAAACCCTGCCAATCTTCTTACAAATTTCACTCTTGCCTTGCCACACCTTGAAGCTATGCTCAAGCTGACATCCCGTATAGAGCGTATCGGCCCAAACCTGCTTCTCTATATCTCTACCGAACCGCTCCATCATACTCTCCTTCGATTCCCACATACGCTGGTTGATTTCCGCGTGGAACGTATTGACGACGGTATCGGCGTTCATTTTATAGGTTTGGGCGTGGATGAAGGAGGGTTTGGGAGCGGTGATTGAAGTGTTGTGGAGTTCGTATTTTTGGTAGTCGGTGGAGGGGTTGTGCTGGATGGCTCCGCAGCCTTTGAATTCCTTGGAGTTTCCGAAATGATAGCCTAGTGTCTCGACGTTTTCTTGGACTGCGTAGAAACTTGTATTTAGTGCCATGGCTGCGGCTAAGTATGTCTCCTTGTCGCCTTCGCCTACGGCACCTTGGGAGAGAAGTTTGTAATAATGACTTGGTCCGTGGAAGTTGTAGTAGAGTGTTAGCAGGAGGGTCTGTGCATGAAGACTCTTTGAGAGAAGTAATTGCCCAGATTCAGACGATGCGCGCGCGGAGGGATCAGGAGCGGCCTGTGAGGAAATCTCGTAGAATTTTGGGGAAGCGGTATTGGCCCACTGGCTGCTATCAGCACATCCTTATGGGGTTTGCACCAATTTTGGGATACTTACGTAGTCAGGCCAGCTCACAAACCCTCTCCCCACGAATGGTTCATCTGCCATCAAGTTCTCCGGCGCTTCCAGGACTATATTATCCGCGTCCAAAAGGAGAATCTCGTCGAAGCTCGAGAACAGCATCGCGAAGGCCTTCAATTGGTATCGCGATATCTGGACCTTCGTTGTGCCAGTCTCCAGTCCCTTTGGCATGACCTTGCAAGTCGCGTTCAATTTCGGCAACACCTGTTCGCATATCTCAGGCTCGTAGACGGTACTATTTTCCATGAAGACTTCCACTTGTAGCTTTGACCCTGTTCGCCGTAGCATTCGGAGGGATACCACCAGAGGTGGCATGAATTCCCCAGCAGCGGTCATCACGATTCCTTTTGTCTCCTTCGCAAACGGCAATTGTGCTGCCAGCTCTGGAAGTTTGGTCACATATCGCGTGTGTGCATCCTTGAGGTCGTCGATGTCTTCCTGGGGAAGCGCGAGCAGGTCAGGCCGGTAGTTGAACTTCTTCCCCACTCTAACGAACATGTTGATAGGCGCCTCGATGGGCACGGTAGGGAGGGTACATTTCGGTGCTGTCTCGAGCAGTGCCGTGGACAGCTGCTCCCAGAAAGTGAGGAGGGATGGATCATAGCCTGAGTGTGTTAATAAAATGGTGTTCGTGCTATTCGTAGCTGTTAACAACAGCTTGGGTGCTCGTATCGGTGCTTTAATGTTATCGCCCCCGAATCGCAGCCAAGCAAAGCCAAGCAACGCCAAGGTTATGACTGGGCCCAGGAAGGTCAGTTTGCGAATGATGATCATGGTGTAGAGTTGATATCAAGTCCATCATGTGAATCAAATAAAATTCACCAATATTTGGACGGCGAAGATCTGGTACCTGCCAAGAATTTTCTCGCGACCGCTTTAGCTTCTCGTAATGGCCATGAGCGGGTTCTATAATTGTAATAGCTGTATGCTGTAGGGCTGCCTTTGATGCCCGATTACTTTGAGCTCGACGATTTGATACTTACGAGACACGATAAAACCCTATGCGCCTACTGATGTCGGAACCGTCGTCACTTCGGTTTCATAGCATTCAATATAAGGGTTCTTATTCTCAGTTCAGTCAATGACGTAGCCCTATCACCTTGTCGCTCTTGCTAGCTGAGATACATCCCACAAAAGAGACCAGATACTAGGTAAAAGATTCTCATTGACGACAGAGTAGTCTACAGCGGCACAAGTTCTGCCTTCAAGTCAGATCCCATCGCAAACCACGTCTTGTATAGTCTTTTGACGGTAGGAGCCTTCACTCTCATGTATCATCTCTCAAGGAGTCTGAGACTGTACAACCCTTGTTTGATAAAAGACCGCGACTCAGCCTGAGAGCGTTAAAGACCGAACGTTTGTCCTTGGCATTGTAGCCGTCTTTTGGGGGAGTTTAAGGCTCTGTGGCCCTACCAGTTGCCATTTCTTCGACGATAAATCTGAGAAATCGTCCATTAAATACCTATTTGAACAGTTTAGGCTACTTCAAAGGCAACGCAAGCCTGCAAATCAGATCTCCGTGGCAGAATGAAGCCCCAGCGTTATACGGCAACGTCAAGTCAACCGGGTTGCTTTCAGCAACACCATCTGGAGTGTATCAGCGGATGTACTGAATACAGTAGGCTAAGGTATCGACTCAAGTATAAAATATCCTCGAGTTGAGTACAGGATAGATCATTTACACTGAATTGAGAGCTTACATTACGCCGCCACGTCTTATCTTGAGCGTTAACAGGGTGATGTCTTCTCCTAAAGAATGTTTTGTGCTACGACTTCCAGGCTCTGTTACCCTCGTAAATGCCACATATTATAACACCAAGCCTGGGGTGCGGGCATTCTTGTCACCCGCAATCCCACTTTGTGCCCAGCCAATTGATGGATGACTCATACCTACTCTCAATTCTCAACATTCTCTCTCAACACATTCTGGATCGAGAATTCATGAAAGCAATTCCCACTGAACATAATCTTCGAACCATCCAGAATCAATACACTGACCCCACTCAGTCTCTCCGTCACACAAGTGATCAGTACACTCAACGCAATGGACAAAAATTCCGAATCTTGACAGGCTTGCGGAATACGTTGTTGATGACACCAGCTTTTTTTCCCGCACATATGAATGGTCAAAAATCGTCCGTCAAAGGAAGAGGAAGAATATATTCTATGGAGAGATCACCAAGGTGAAGAATAGATCATCTTCACTTAATCGGAACTTGCAGCGATCTAGGTGGCTTTAGGAAAAGCGGAAAAGTCGTCCTGGGTATCAATCGATAAGGAATCATCTAACGTCATGACGCGTCGAAGCGAAGTGAATTAAACAGATACCGAGCAATCTTTCTGGGAGATACATGGAAATCTGTGGGCACGGCCATGAAAGGCCGAACTCCAATCCCAAGAGGTCCACTGATGAGTTTTAGAAAGGGAGGGAAATACAACTAACTTCTCGATCTATGCCAAAGAGACAAGGAAAGTCCAAAGAAATGTCCATCTAAAGTGGAAGATATGGACCTAATACCAGTAATATACCAAAAGCACTGAACAAGCTCTTCCTCTTCCAAACACCAAAACACAAGGTAGAAGCCATCACAAAAGCCACTTCCCTTCCAAACATCCACCCCCTCTTTATTCGCTCGATGCTAGGAACAACATCTGATAGCAAGGGACTTGAAATGCCTTCCAGGTCTCGACCAACGCGACAAACTTCTGCTCTGTTATCTAAATTCCCTATTACATTTCCCTACTTCTCGCCTCACTTTTGATGTCGAATATATATATACGCGAGTGAAATGAGCTGGCTAATACCATCATGGCGCCGGTATGTGACGGCCCATGCGTGTGCACTTCGCAGATCGTATCTAGACCATTGGAGATCATAAATCCGCTCAATTACCATCTCATCTTCTGCATTGGAAATGACATCTCAACATCACCAGAGAAAAGTTGATCATACAGGTGGAAGAAGACTCGCAGAGCGCGAGGATTGTGCTTAAAAGTATTACAAAATGCCACGCAATTCTCGGGGATATGCGCAGGCTTTCATTCCATCTTACACTCATCATCAACACGAATGAGTGTCTCTCGCTTGCGATTTCTTATATGCACCCTGCTGAAATTCCCTGCTTATATACCAATATTAGCAGTTGGGGCCGTCCCACGAAAGGTTCGTGGAATGAACTCAATTGCTATTAGAGCTAGCTGCACGCATTACAAGAACTATCCCGAGGACTCTACCAATGTCATTAAGAAAGGAAAGAAAAGTGGTATCAATAATCACGCCGCACACTCCACGTTGTGTTCTGGGAATCAATAGCCGTAGCCAATCAAACACGCAAGCAATGGTATCATCTTCAAACGAGCGTCGGAAAGTTTCATCTCATCAGGATCAGTAGTAGACCTTCTCCTGATAGATAGGTGGTCTCGCACTCTCATGATCCCACGTGATGTTGCCCTTCTTATCAAAACCGGCGGCCTCGTCGGTCATGTGGACAACCTTGCTCGAGTGATGGCATTCTTGCCTGCTGACACCCATTTCATCTCTCGGGATCCACAGAATGGGAGCCGGGCTTGAGATGGCTGGGTGATAGAAGGCATCACGCTCCACCTCGGGTTCGTACGCGATTTCGGCGAAGCCGCGAGGTACGAGCCGTCGGAGAGTCTGGTAGTCTGTGTATTTCTGGGGCGAGAGAAATTTGGTGATAAAGTTGGGCTGCTTGTGCGGTGCTGCACGTAGACTGTTGCCGTTCTCGGCTGGCGTTCTGCTGCTGCTTGTGGCGGTGATGCCCTTATTATCGTGCAAGTTGCCCCCATTGGTGGTGTGGCCGCCGTCTTCCAGAGCCAAGAGGGACTCTTCTTCCACTTGAAGGGACTTGGGGAGATGGGTGAGCAGAGGGTCGATCGCTGAGTTGAGAGAGATATGGAAAAGGATGAGGAAGATCAGGTAGACAATCATGAGGATCAAGGGACCGATGGCGGTTGCAATGGCGAAAAGGCCGATGAGACAGAGGATGGCGAGGTAGACACCTGTGGTGGTTTGCTGTAGCGCCCTGGGGTATACAAGTCCTTTGGTGTCAATTCTGGCGTTGAACACGAAGAGCAAGTTGTAACGATATGCCAAGTAGATCAAGTAGAGACCAATGGTAGCAAAGCCGAGGACCAGTGGAGCGATTATCGAGTATGTGAGCGCTGGGTATACGTTAGCTTCAAGCGCTCCTACGCCGCAATCTAGGTACTCACCAATGACAGTCAGCAGTGTATAGACTGGGAAAACAGTTCCCCAGCCCAGCCCTGAAAGAGTAACGAATCGCTTGTACATCTTCCTTGGTGTTGTATCCAGGAATTTGCCCAAGACTTTGAACAGGATAACGCCAACAATCTGCAACATTGCGCCCGAGCTGATGGTCAGGCCTTGAAGGACGAAATACGAGATGTAGAAATTAGATGCTTTTGGAAGACTTGAGGCTAGGAGAGTAGTGGCCTGGCTTGGGTTCTTGAAGATTGCAACGCCAGATGCCGCGGCACCAGATGTGAGGGTTGTGACCAAGAAGACCTGGATGACCTGGAAGAGAAAGTATGAGTTCTGGACTCGAAGCTCGACAGTAGATAAGCTCGGCTTTCCACCAAGCTTCGCCATTTTTCTCAAGATGATTGGCAAGAGCGCCATTAGGACAGCCAAGAGGATGGAGGGCAGAAGACCTTGTACCACACCAAGAATGACCGATGGAATCTTGTTGATAAAGCCCAAGAACTTGATGGGCGAATCGCCTGAGGATAAAGCTTTGATGTTCGAGATAATACCGACGAAGGCAACAGGAATGGCCCAGAAGATGATGAGCGCGCCCACAAAGGTCATGGTAGCAATGTTTCTAACGATTCTCATGGCCCAAGAGATTTTCAGGTTCTTCCAAATGACTTCCTCGGGATTAATGCCGATGAAGCGGGGAGACATGTGTAAAGGCTGATGATGTGCGAGGCTCTGGTAAGCTGCTTGTGCTTCCGTCTGCGTGTAGAATTCGACGAAGACTGAGGGAATGAATTTGCCCTCTCCACGGCGGAATGAGTTTTGCATGCCGTCAACTTCCGGAATCAAGCGTTCGAGTTCAGACCTGCACCAGTTGATCGTGTCAACTTTCTTGCCTATCAGCAACTTGAGACGGTGGGTAGGTCGCTTCTTTGGCTCGACCCAGCGAGAAGCCACAGAGCCAGATTCGCCATTCAGATAGTTACCGGCACCCTCTGCCGCGCTCTCTTCTTGGTGAGTACCCTTTTTGATAGCCTTGAGACGGTTGGTATTTGCCAGCTTAATGAGCTTAATCTCCGCAGCCTCGAGTTTCATCGCAACCTTGTCTCGCTCTTCAACTTTTTCTTCGATCTCTTGGCAGTCGTTTGCGATCCAAAGGTTCTTGACTTGTGGGCCAAACATGCGGCGGAGCTTCCCTTCGTTAAGATAATCCTGGGGCACAGAGGTGAATAGCACGGTCCTTGACGAGATACGGTTCGCGTACAAGGGCGAGAGCAGGTAGGCCTGGCGAAGATTGATGTAGTAGATGCTCTCACGCATGACCATATAGAAGACGAAGCCTAGTGTGTCATTAGCTTGCTACTCAAGAGTAATAGCCACTAGCGCGCTCTCACTGAAGTAAATCCATGCGGTAAAGGTGTGCGCATAGTAGCGATTTTTGTTGCCAGGGATGCTGGTCTTGATGTTACTGAAGCTGATAATGTCCAACTGGATCCCTCCTGCGCCACCAGTAGCATTGACTGGGAACAAGACAGGCCATGTGATCAAGCAGCCGACGAAGCACAAGGCGACCGAGATCTTCAAGTATCGAAGAAGGAGGAAACCATCAAGCGATTGGTGATTGAGGACATAGCTATCGGGTATTTTGTTGAAGGTTCCAATCCAGTTGAACATTCCACTGGGCAGGTCGGGGGATCGCTCCCTGAGAGACATTAGGCGATTGTACACTGAGCGAGATTGGGCTGTAACTTACTGAGGGCGTAAAGAGCCCAAGTATGTTCTAGGTGCGTAATTGCGCCTGAGTCGGGCACGAAGGCACAAGAAGACACCCACGTAGATGGCGGCGACGAGGGCGACGGGGATAAGTGTTGCGAGGAATTGGGAAAGGGACGGGGTATTATCGGGGCTGCTACTGGCAGAGCCTTGCTGAAGGAATTGTCAGTGGACATCATCGTGATCACTGGTATTTAAGAATTGCTTACGCTCTGTCGAGGCACAAGAGCGCTGTGGAGGTAGTGAAAGCTATCCATGTTGGCGATCTATGCAATGTCGTCTGCTCCTGCGAAGAGCTCAAAGCCGGTAAGAGCCTACAGCGAATTGTTGGATTAATGTATGCAACTGCTCGCGGTGAGCTTTTGCGAACGTCTCACAAGACTTTTTTACTTAGAAAAGGATGTTGTTGTTGTCGGGTTTGACGAGGAATTCGGATTGTTGATTCTGGAGATGATGAATGACGCTGGGCGCTGGCGCTATACCCGATAGTACAACGCGATAAACTTGATTTTCCGGTACACCGTAGTTCTAGATCTTGGCAAATCTCTTTTACCTGACACTCTCCAATCAGACAGATGCAATCGAAGCCGCTTCAAACAGCAGCACGAAAATGGATGCCAATAAAGTCAGAGATTAGGTGGCCCTTGCAAACAATCCACCCCTTTTACTCTTTCAATTTGTGAATTTAATAAGATGAAGGCGGTTCTTTATATCGAACGTTTTTTCCTCATCATATGATGTGCCCTGCGCCACAATAGCTTGTAACGCGACACTCAATTGATCCTGGTCGATGCTGTGGCTGTCGGGTCTAGACTTCTACGCGGGAGGGGCGAGCGAGTTTCAACGGTTTTCAAGAGCCTTGCTGAGCTTGAGAGACAACGCACAGGACCCCTAAAGCGACCCAAAGCGACAGTCACAAGCGGTGTCAATGCTCAGCTAAGAGTAAGAGTGCATCATCAAGTCAAGCGCCCTCCAGCATTTGATAATTTGTAAAACTTGAATACCTTAGGGGCCGCGATCGATACCCTCGTGCACGCAAGCCTCAGTGGCTGTGCAACGCGCTACGAGGTATTGTTCTCGGGCATGCCGCTGGCTTGTAATAACCTTTTTTGCACCACATCTCCCTGCATCAGTCGCTTTCTCAACTCCGATTCGAATGCTACCGAAAGAAGGGCCTACGCTTTACGCAGGCTTCAATCGGCACTGGCAAGCGAGCCGAGACACTGAACTTAGCGAATCTTCTGCGGTGGATATTTCTGTCAAATGTCTTCAAAATCTTCACTCGAATACTAAGTCTTCACTGACGCGTCTATACCCACTGTTGCAACATACACTATCTTCCGTCTCAGCTATATCGATCATGTCTCTTCAAAACTTCTAGCCGAGGGCCAGCATTCCTTCTTGGGATGGGCGAAGTGTAAGGTATGAGGTCTCCTCTGCGATTGACAACTACCTCGGTATTCTGACGCGTCTAAGTGTGCCCATTCCTATGTCAGATGGGCACCTCATGGATGGCAATGCGTGTTTATTTGTGGCTTGCAATATCAGAGTCCTGTTGCGAGACAGACCATACTGCGGAGCTGAGCGCACGTACAGCAGTCCTCGACATCTGTCCCTCCTTGAGACCGATCACCTACAAGACGATCGATCAACGGGTGCAGGGCGGGCATCAAAACCGCTCAACAGGCAACAAATTCTCGAACTGAAGATAAAAATGGCGGTTCCGTGCTTGACAGAACGCCAAGTAAGATGCCTTCCAATATACACTCGACTGTTGACTGGCAGACGAGGCGGTGCTCATCTCCGAATTTGGCCGTTTGTCTGGGTCAATTATTCGTCCATTCTCATGCCATTTCTGGTCCTCGGGGGAATGTCTTTAGTCTCACTCTCACGGTCCGTTAGTACAGCCATTGAAGCATTCGACCAATACTGTGCGCAATGGTTGCTTTCCGTCACCACCCGTCGAGAGTTTATGAGTCAAGTGCGTATTGTAGCAGTACAAAAGGTTCCGGACGTGGCTGCACGAGGTGATGACATCACAGAAATCGTCATGACACGGCGCATCTGGAAAACGCGTCGCAACTTTGAGCAAAAAAGATCTGATTGATATCTACTACTCGAAAATAACCTTTACCATTCAATCCAAAGCTCCCAATCGCTCAGTGTACGCTTCAGTCTTCACAATGGCCCACTTGATTACTGGAAACAAGTTTGACCCGAACAAAGACATTCCGGATCTCAGTGGAAAAGTCCGTTGAGAACCCTGGAGACTCGATTCGAGCCCTTGAACCTTTGCTGACCTTCGCAGGTCTACATTGTCACCGGAGGTACCGCCGGCATCGGTTTCGGAATTACAGCCCACCTTCTAGAACACAATGCATCCAAGATCATACTCGTTTCGCAGAACGAAGACCATGCTGCAGAAGCAAGGAAGGAGCTGCAGTCATACGGCGACCCCAGCAAAGTCGAATTTGTGCAGTGTGACTTGAAAAACTTGAGGCAGACGAACAAGGTTGCACAAAAGCTGAGGGAGAGCGAGGCGCGGATCGACGCGGTAAGGACGCCATTACCACGTTCTTTGGCACACTAGACTGACACATCCACCAGCTCATCTGCAATGCCGGTGAAGGCGTAGGCGCATATAAAGAGACAATCGACGGTCTTGGTGAACCTCGCTCTAACGTACCCCTTCTCTCAGTACAGAACTTACACTGCCAGACTCGCACTTCCAAGTCAACCACCTATCGCAATTCCTCCTCCTCCTCACCCTCCTACCCAACCTCCAACGCACCACCAATGCCCGCCTTGTGCTTCAATCCTCAGACCTGCACCGCGCCCCTCTCTCCTCCACGCACTTCCTCTCCGTCGACGAAATAAACACCGACATCGGCCCCAACTCGCTCTACTCCCGCACCAAGCTCGCGCAGATCCTTACCGTACGCGCAATAGTCCGGCGTATGGAGAACAACGAGCCTAGATTCCAGTCACCAAAGTACAATGGGCCATGGGTGAACGCGGTACACCCAGGTGGAGTGAACACAGATCAGCAAGAGCAGGCTGTGGAGGCATATGGCACGAAGGGGAAGATTGGCGTTGCGGCCGTGAGACCGTTTTTGAAAGATCCCGTGGATAAGGGATGTAGACCAGCGCTTTTTGCAGCTACGAGTGACGACATCATCAAGGAAAGTATACAGGGCGGGTACATCGTGCCAGACTGCAAAGTGACGGATCCTTCGAAGCAAGCCCAGGACGTGGAGTTGGGGGAGAATCTGTGGAGGTTGAGTGAGCAGATTCTCAAGGAGAAGTTGGGAAGACTGCCTTATCAGCAGGAGCTGTGAAATAGAGGTTCATAGCTGGGGCAACCGCACACTCCGTTCATAACCGTGACGAGGACCCATTTGGGCGAATTATTCACCAGAGAACTAGAGGTGTAGCTGGCTAAAAGATCCGAGGCTCTCCTGAACCCAACTTTCATTTCCCGAAAAATGATTGGGCCGCTAAAAGCGAGTAGCAATTTCTCGTTACAATTCCGCGTCCAGTAATTGGCGGCTTCGACTGCACCGCCTGTGCCGCCTCTCACAGAAATCTCACAGCCTTGTCGATGAAACAATTCTTTTAGTAAGAAGCACAGCTAAGGCCTGCACGCTCCCGGTAAGCAAAATCTTCGGACCTTTTTCTCACAGCATTTTCTCATCACCCAGCAACCCTTCTTTGTATTTCCTCGAGTATATACCACAATGCTCCTTTTCCTATCCTTGATCCTTTCCAAAACCTGCTTTGGCCAGATTAAGCCATGTTACGGCTTCGGCAGCGACTTTATGCGCAACAAATGTCCTTGTGACCCAAAGCGCGAAAGTGAGCGCTTGCTGTGGATTAAACTACACATGCTCAACAGATTTCTACTGCACGGCCGGCCATAACGCCAGGTAATTAGATCGTATACCGATACGACATTCCCAAGTAAGCTATTCAAAGACCCTTCATTCTTTGTGCCCCAAGACTTCAATGCTTGAGCTGATGACAGCCGCGACTTTTAAGATAACATCGAGCAATATTTTTCACATCACACTGCCCTTTTGACAGCTTGTACCGATGGCACATATCATCCCCATCCCGATAACCAACCCTGCTGTTCCAACGGCCAAGGCGTCAGCATGATAGATCACCATTACACTACTCCCTTCCCCGCCAGCGCAGCGGCTCTGAGCAGGTTATATGCTCCAGCTGGCGATCAGATAGCAGTCGCCCCAACCAGCAGTGTCCCGACCATCTCCGTCTCCGCTGCAACAACTTATACAAATGAAATACCCTCCACCGCTACCCCCACGACCACGACGAATACCTCTACAGCAATTCTTTCTACCGATCTTATCTTCCTATCTCGAACCCCCACCTTGTCACCTTCCAGCATCGGACCTGGGCATATGGAAATAGGCATCAGTATCGGCACCGCTGCAGGCATCTTGACCCTTACTGGGATTTTTTTGTTTCTTGTCTGTAACCAGCGAGAGAGCCGACGCCGGAAAGGGAAAGCGACTAAGGAGACGGAGGTGGAGTTTACAGAGAAACTTCCGCGATATGGCAAACCTGAGTTGGCTGGTGATGATTTTTGGGTTGGAATGGATTCGGCGGAGAGGATGAAGCCTGATTTGGGGGAGGAGGGGGTGGGGGAGAGACGGACGGTCGGGTTTTGGAGGTGGGTGGAGATAGGGTTTCTGTGTAATTGGGGTTTGTGGGTAGTTCTGCGGGTGGGGTTGCGGAATGAAGTTGGGTATATGCTATCTAGTTTCATCTGTGATGTCTCGTAGTTCCTTACTGCGATGGCAAGTAAAACCCTCGGCGAGCGTTGGGACCTTAGAAGACCGAAGGTTGCAATCGCGGTGCTTGTCGCAAGGAATCTAATTGGAGCTAGAGAACCCTGAAAGTAAGTAAGTAGGAAGAAGTTACACAGCGAGTAAGATCAGGGCAGACATGTGGAAAAGCTTGTGGTGCTGGAATAAAAGAACTGTGGATAATTGTATATTATACATGGTAACGACCCACTCCGTTCTATACAGCTTATCACATCTCGAGCCAATCGATCCATCATACTGGATTGAAACATGCATGTCTTGTGGTGCTTTTAGGAACCACAAAATGAGCAATACGGCCAGCTCGTCGGCCACCTTTTATCATCACATTCCTGATACCATGTCATTCACCTCGACGCGCGAAATCAGCTTCTCAGGTATAACCCCGGTCCTACTGTACAACCTGTTCGTGCCACAGACAGTAGTGCAGCGATCGACATCTTAGAACCACGGAGCAAGAATCATTGCAAAATGGACGCTGACGCAATCCGTACTGTATTCTCAAAGGCTACTCAGTCGACCTATCCTTGCAACGAGAAGCCCAGGGCCTTAGTCTGCATCCTAGACGGTAACAGCTATCGGGAAAGCTCAAGCTGCTCAAGCAGGGAAGAAAGAACGCGATTTCTGCGTATAGAATGGGGTAAAAGGGGAAAAATAACACCGTAAGATTTGGACTAAAGCAATAGTAATAACGCCAAATAGAATGATTGTGTGAGATACACAGTCTTCCAGCTTTGTCATGTTTCGTTGAGGAAATCAGTATTAGTCCATGTCATGTCAAACGCTACGGCTAGCCTTATGTATCGTTTAGCATGTGGCTAGCGGTTCTGTAACCTCGCCTATGCTCGATGAGTTGAGTCCTAGAGTCGGACAGGCTCCGACAAAGTCCGACGTACTTCGTGATCATGAATCCTACTGAGTTAGCGTAGGGTGTGCCATTATGCTGTCGCAACGAGCATAGGACGACTGTTCCTGCGCTGAAAAGTTGGGAGGAAGAAAAGTCTTGGCATGCGGATTTCTTTGACATCCTAGTGAGATATGTTTATACCAATTATGTAAGACCTCTACCTTGGTATAGTGCACATGTATCAATATATGCTACCGTCCGCGGTGAAGTTTGCTGATATCCAATCCTTTCCTGACGTCGGCTGCCACACGGCCTATGACTGGCTCAGTTGAGAATGTAGGATATTAACTCCGTGTAGTATTGCATGTAGAATTGAACAAGTAGCAGTCACTGGCTACTCATTGGATACCAATCAGCAAATAACAATAGCCGCCAACACGAGCATAGCGTTTGCGATCTTTCCCAAGCCCCAACTAGACATTAGATCCGACCGTCCCTTGCCTTCATTCGCAGGATAAAATGTGCTGCTTGAATTCGAGGATGGGCCACTGCCAGGGGAGGCGCCGCCTGTTGGCGATGGACCCACTGCTGTGATAATACCGGTAGTATTGCCAAATCCGAACGAGCTTGTGGAGTCCCTGGTCCAGGTGTCAGGTTAGAAGGTGTCCAGCCCGAGGAGCCCGCGCTAGTTGGACCTGCGTTTGATCCGGGAACGCCTGATCCTCTAATCTGTTCAGGACCGGCAAGCCCCTCAGAATCGCTAGGCGTGTTCGAGGCACCAGGAATCAGGCTTTGAGGAACGATGGTTGATATAAGAATAGCTGATCCGGCGGTGTTGGTGCTCACAATTAAGATAGGCTTATCCGCCGGATTTGTAGTATTCTGTAGAGCGCTCCCGCCAATTGAATTAGGAGGGACGAAGGTAGATACTGGGATAATCGAGCCGGCGGTATTAGTACTTGATATCACGACAGCCGAAGCTGCCGCGTTTGCAGTATACTGTAAAACATCCCCGTTGCTTCCGCCAGGCTGTACAGGAAGGATGGTAGATACGGCGACAACCGCGCCTGCGGAGTTGGTACCTGATACCACCGAGGCTGAAGGGGCCACATTTTGCAGGCCATTCTCCGAGTTCCCGGCGACGTTGGGAGGAAAATGGGTAGATACCGCGACAACCGAGCCTGCGGCATTTGTACTCGAGATCACCACTGCTTGAGCAGCAGCGCCGTTATCAAAATTCTTGATGGGGTCATTAGGAACAATGGTGAGAATCGGAATAAGTGAGCCAGCAATCGTGCTCGAAATTACTACCGCAGTCACTGGGGTCTGGGCTTTCGGCAAAGCCCCGCTGGGAAGCCTCCCATTCGAATCATCGCCTGGTGGCGAATTATCTTTGACTGGGGAATCCCCGTTTGGAGGGGCACCCGCTGAAGAAGCAGACCCACCGCTTGTTCCTGGCGAGCTACCTTGAATAGAAGTGTTGGGCTCAACAGCTCCGTGGAGTGCCCCCGGTGTTGCATTCGAGTTACTGCCAGGTGGTGAAGAATCTGGGACTGGTGCATATTCGTTTGAAGTAGCGCCTGACGGAGGAGCAGACCCGCCATTGTTGTTTGGCGAGCTATTTGGAACAGATTATCGGACTCAACAGCTCCTTGAGGTGCGCCTCCTATTCAAGATTGGCTTCCAGCGGATTTGGGCGAAGATGGATTGGTCGCTACCTGAGAGCTGCTTGATGCACCGCTGTTAGGCGTAGACGGGTTTGGAGGATTGGCTGCTTCTGGTGGAGAATTTTTTGACGGCGCTGCAGGATTGGCCGCTGGCGAATTGCCTTGTTTTGGGTTCGATGGAGCTGGAAGGCTGGCTGCTCCTGGGACATTAGCCGCTTGGGGATTGATGGCTGGAGAAACACCACGATGATCTGCTACTGGCGCAGCTGAGTTGATTGGCGTGCCATTGCTTCTCGCGCCACCGGCGGGTTGCCCATTCGCGGCAGGTCCATTGTTGGCGGGCTGAACAACCGCAGCTGCTGGTTGCCCATTAGAAGGGCTCCTCGTTTGCAGCAGGTTGACCATTCGTGGCAGGCTGGATAGCCACTGCCGCGGGTTGTCCATTGGAAGCAGGCTTATGATTTCTTGCAGGTTGAGCAGCTGCGGCACCTGGTTGTCCGTTTGAAATGGGTTGAGTGTCTGAAATAGGTAGTGAAATTCCTCCTGCAGCCGGCTGATTATCTGCTCCAGGAGTTGAGCTTCCTGGAGGCGAATTTTGTGAGGCCGGATTTGATGAAGGCGGATGAGCTTGTCCTACGAAGGCGGCGAGCACACATGCAGCAACGGAGTACCGATCGGTTACCCAATGCTGATAGCAATCTACCACAGTCTGATCCGAGCATTGATTTTCAGATCTATCTGCTTCATTTAGTGAGTCAGCGCGGAATACATAAGCGGGATCTTACCCACGTCTCCGCGCTCAAGTTCTGCTCCTCCTCTCTTATCAACATTCCTTACTCTCATTAACGAAACTTCATACAGCCATCGTACCGCCAGTCCAATTCTTCAGTTCATGGTATCAACTGAGGTTATTGGCCAACAGTCATTGCTACTGATCGCGATAATCGAGCGTTGCTCGCGCAGAGTAATCAAATACCAAAGCTCCCAAACGATTGCCATGATAGGTTAGAGGCCATAACGACCGATTACGTATGTGGTTTGAGTTTCAAGTATAGCCAATTGATTTTGTCGGGCCAATATCCAGTACTGAAACTCATGAATTGCGAAATCAGGGACGTTTTTCATTAGCAACTTCCGGAGATCACCACGCTCTAGGAACACCCTCATCACGAAGAAGCCATTGAAGCATATCTATCGGCCAAACGAATCAAATGGCTGTAAAGAGTCTACTGTCTTGGTATCAAGGCATTCAATGTGCATATACTTCCGCTTTCCTGAGAATATTGAAGATGGATACCCACAAATTTAATCACTGAGAATACCTGAGGCGTATAAAAACAAACGTCACGGCCCCCAATAGAAGCATATGCGTAAAAGTCCTCATATCCAGCAGTTGAAATCCAAGCCCGACCACGGAAGCACAAAGCAGGCGCGAAACTAGGCATGTCGTGGTGGCGCAACTCTAGCCAACACCGCAGGTAAGGCCTTTGAAAACCCAACCAAGTCGAAGAGCCTAAGATCGAAATACGACACCATGTCTATTCCGTCACCATAGGCACCGTATTATAGAATGGCTAGTCAATTAAGCCGAGCTGCACGGCAATCAGACCCAAGTCCACCGTTTTTAAAGTGAATTCAGCGCGTCGCACCTTCTAACATACTTGTTCTACCAGATCTCATTCTTCGCATGTGCTAGATGGCCCATGCAAGGGGCAATGCAAAGAAATACAATCACATCAACGGATCTCCACCATGAGAATTTGATTAAAGAGTGTGGAGGCCTATCCCACCCACCCGGTAAAGATGCAATAGAGAAGATCTTGACGTACACAAAATGTTTGATTACGCAGTAGCAAAAAGTGATGACTTTGATGACGGAGAGATAGAATGTAGCATAGATGTGATCCAGCCATCACGAGGTGGAAATTCGAGAGAGCAAGGGACGAGAAAATAATGCTAATGCAAGCCAATCAAACAGACTGCTATATCTGGCCTCTTCATCATAGAAAGAGGAGGGCTGTCTCCATCTCCAGAGAAAGAAAACATTTTTGATTGTTCCTCTATTGAGTCTGAGGATTTGTACTCTACATGTTCTCCGTCGCTTTGAGGTCTTGGCGTGGATGCAAGAACAGCACATGTGACCCTTTCGGCCAATGAAAAACAATCCGCTTATGCAAAGTCGTACCAGGGGTCTGCGGGGCAGAATCCTTCGCGAACTTCAAGTGAGCGACCTTATAGTCGAGAAACACCCAAAACTCGACGACATGAGCTTGTCGTCCTGCACATCCATCCTGAGAATCACACAATGGAGCTTTTCACAACTCCCTCTCTTATCGGGTTCTCAGCATGTATTCTGGCGATATATCTCATTGGTTTAGCTGTGTATCGTCTATATCTTAGCCCTCTCGCCAAATTTTCCGGCCCAAAGCTTGCTGCCCTGACGCTCTGGTATGAATTCTACTACGATGTAATCAAGCGTGGCAGGTACACATGGAAGATCTCGGAGCTGCATAAGCAGTACGGTGAGCGTTCATTCGACGGTTAGTATAGGAGCGAACAATGCTAAGTCTCCTAGGCCCAATTGTTCGCATTAGTCCACATGAATTACACATAAACGACCCTGAGTACGTGTTGGACAAAACCGAAAGCTACTCCAATCTTTAATAAGTTGTAACAGATATTATGAAGAACTGTACGTGGGTTCCTCGAGAAGGACGATGAAGTACGAATGGGCGATGAAAGGATTTGGTCCAACTCTTTCAAGCTTCGCTACCGAAAGCCATGAGCGTCATCGCAGTCGACGAGGTGCTTTGGCGCCCTTCTTCTCGAAGGCGTCCGTGCATAATCTGGAACCTGCAGTCCAGAACGTGGTAGACAAGCTAGTCTCGCGTCTAGAGCTCATCCAAGGCTCTGAAACCGTGATCAACTTAATTGATGTCTTCACTGCGTTGACATGCGACATCATCTGCCAGTATGCCTTCGCTTCACCATACGGTTGCATTGAGACACCGGATTTTGCGCCTCACTGGCATAAAGCAATGATGGATGTGTCTGAGGCAACCCACTTGTTCAAGCAATTCGGCTGGCTGGAGCCCACGATGCGGAGTCTACCGCACTGGCTCGTCATAAAGCTAAATCCGCAGCTAGGGGCCTTGTTTACCCTAGGAGACGTACGTTCGAAGCGAATAATTCAATTCAGTCCATCCACTAACAAGAATACAGAGCGTGCGCGATCAAATCATCAAAGTCAAGGCTGACCTTGCCGAGGGCAAAAAGCCTGTTGGGCAGAAGACCATCTTCTATGAGGTGCTTGCCAACGATCAACTACGACCGGAGGACAAGACAACACTTCGCCTTGAGCAAGAAGGGTTGTCAGTGGTTGGTGCTGGGTGAGCGAGGCTACTCCATTCCCCTGAATACATCTTGGTCAAATTTAGTAACGGTTGATGTAGTACCAACACAACAGCACACATGCTTTCCGTATTGATGTTTCACATCATCGATGAAAAGGATATTATGGCCAATCTACGGCAAGAATTGGCCACTGTCATGCCAAAGCCAGATTCAAAGCCTAATTGGACCCAGCTCGAACAATTGCCATATCTCGTCAGTCCACTTAACGCTAATCAAGTCGCCCTAATTCAATACAGGTCTCGCTGACAAAGCACAGAGCGCACTTATTCAAGAGGGGTTGAGGTAAGCTTTTCATGCTCCTTGAGCAAAATTCAATCCCGGGAATAAAGAGTCCAAGACACTGATGATCAAGAGATGGGGCTACGGAGTCACGGAGCGCCTACAACGCATCTCACCAGATGTCGCACTGCAGTATAAAGACTGGACGATACCGTCAGGTGTACGCTATTCCCGGTTCCAGACCCAAATCTACCCATGCTCCCAAAGATGGCAGAGTTTAGAAGCATTGACTAACAATATGTCTAGACACCGGTCGGCATGTCTTCAGTCATGATGCACGATAACCCAGAGCTCTTCCCAGACCCCCGAAAATTCTCTCCTGAGCGGTGGCTACAGCCAAATTCTGCGCAATTGCGCAAGTACATAGTCACATTCAGCAAAGGATCACGACAATGTCTGGGCATGAAGTATGTACTACTCTAGAGGTATCTCTTTGTGGCGATCAAGGATTGCATCGCTTACACTGCGCAGTCTCGCATACTGTGAGTTGTATCTTACTCTCGCGGCAATTTTCGCACCAGGGCGATTCAGCTTTGAGCTGTTTGAAACCGACATCACAAACGTAGAAATTGCGCATGACTTCTTCAATGCTTGTTACAGAACAGACTCGAAGGGTATCAGAGTGCTGGTAAAGTGATCACATTGAGTATATCCTTATCCAGATCAATTGATCATAAGAGTTATATCGTATGAAAGTAGTCAATTTAAAGGATGAGCTCTGCGAGAATCAAGCATCCTATGCGTTCTTCAAGTGGCTCAAACCCGCCACTCTCATTGCTTGCCCATCACCTTTTGCGCTCGCTGAACCTTTTCATTCCAATCAAGCCTCGTGTTGGTCATGTCGACATCCTCGTAAGCATGTGAGCGTGCTGGCTTCGCGTGCGCGATAGGCTTGTCCTTTCGTTGCCGCGGATGAATTGGGGCGCGCTGTTGCGATACCTTGGACGGTCCACAACCCATATCTTCAATCTTGGTGATATAACGGTGATACCGACGAGGAGGCTGTCAGTGACGGTTTTGACGTATAGCTTAACAACTCGAGCATTCGAGGCAATTGAGAGCGAAAATGTACGGTGCCCTTTGTCCCAAAAGAATGTCAAGACAATATTAAGAGATGAATGGGTTTTATTGCTTTGTTCGTAGCGCGTATCATTTGAATGGGCGCTGACCTTGAAAATACTTGACCCTGAAAGATATAGCATGCGTGGAAAAGTTGTCCTCCTCTTCAAGCCACCTTAAAGCGAACTCGCCGTCACAGTCACACGTGTGACCCTCCAATGGTAGTAATGGCTTCAATACAGGCATACCTATGCAACGCTAGGTATGCGTTCGAGCGCAATACAGCCCGGAAAGCGTAACAAAAGTACATCTAATTCGTCTCAGTAAAGAGGCTATCAATATCGGGTGGACTTATATTGACTTTCCGTAGGCTTATAAAAACTACCAGCATCGATTTGTACTCAAGAAAAAGGTAGTTCGAGTCCGATATGATTCAGACAAGCATGTAAAACAAAGTCTCTAGGCCTTCGTTTGTCGATTCTCATGACTGCTTTGTTCTATTGAAGCCAGGGCTTACCAACAACAAAAGAAGCCCCGCTGACCAAAGCGATCAATAGGTAAGCTGACCATCCTGAATAAAACCATCTTCAAAGAGACTTCAACAAAGTAATCGGTAGTACACAAGAAGGTAGAACCATCCACCTCCAACCTTCCCAGTCACCCCAAACCTTACAAAAACAAAGCTAACCCGTCTTCTCCTTCTCACAATCCAATCACGGTACTTCAACTCCACAAACACCACACCAATGTATTTCCCAACATTCCTACTCACCACCCTAGCCATCTTAATTTCCTCTAGCCAAGCATTAAGAGAGGGATCCTACGATCCACAGTCGAATTTTAACGAGAAACACCATCCAAATCCTGCTGCGAGTACGACTTTACCATGGCAGCCCAGCGCGCAGTGTGAGGAGACTGGTGGGGCCGAATGTGATGGGTATTAATCGCCGACGTTCTGGAATGCGTCTAATCAGCGTGTTTACTGTCGAAGCGGACTTTCTTCTTGTGCTTCTGCTCGCCAGAGAGGATAGTCGAGGCATGAGAACTTTTCAAGTTTTGAAGTCGCGGTCGAGCAAAGCTTCGTTTTAGAGAGTCTGTGAGCTAAACGTTGCTGGGACGGGTACAGGGCTGTGAAGATTATAAGTTCGTGTCTTGTGTATCAATTGAAAACTTGACACAGGTGCCTGTCCATCCCGCGTGATGACCAATTGCGAATCCGACGTGGCAAAAACTGCATGAGCGATGATACTAGCTTGTTATAGATGCCGTGCAGAGCCTAATCGCTCTGATTGCGTAACTAATTCATCGGTTCCGGGTTTCGAGAATTGATTTCCTAGCTAATAGAAAGCATGTGCATTGCTAGCATTCGTGTGAGCAATGCACCCAGAGAGTAGATAGAGAAGATGATTTTCGACTTATGTCCTCAAAACCTCCGTCGCCCATCGACATACCATCTGATGCACATTGTATCGACTCTGCACTACACCCAACTCATGATTAGGAATAACAATAAATTTTGCAAGCTATTAAGGTGTACATATCTTTTCTCGCCATATTTCTTGTTTCCCGGACTGCACGTTAGCAGATCAGCAGGGATTTTGCTTGGCTTTGCACTACGTCTATACAAAGCTTAGGCCAGAGAGGGAAAATCAGAGTAAATTACAATGACTTGAAATTCGAATAACATGGCAAGAAACAGCATTTGACAATTGACTTAAGTATCGAGGTTGGGTCGCTGGATAGACCTTTTCATATAGAATTCATTGAGATACCCGATAAGCGAGGTTTCCTCTAATAGGGCGGACAAGCCTTCTTTCTCTAGCTCAACAGGACAGCAACGACCAAGGAAACAAAACAAATTGCGTTAAAAGCAACCCACGAGATACAAAAAGTATTACCTATCACGAATTATTGTTTGCATGAACTACGCATCAAATCAAACCAAACCAGTCAGGAAAACCGATTATTCGCCACGCATATTTCCAGCACCCTCCTCCCCCTCATCCTCACCACCATCACGCAACAGGCTGTCGCTCAGTCTGCTCATCCCCTACTAAGTTATAAATACGCTTGACGACCCCGGTCGTGTCGTCGAGCTCGTCGCCATTGCGCCTTCCGCCTACGTAACCAAACTACTACCGTCCGCCTACGCCGTCAAAAACAAGGTCAGTCTGGTAACGACTACGAAAACATACACGCCACCTCAACCGGACCCCGCACGAGTTGTTGCAATGGTGGTATTATCGGGACCAGACAATGTCACCGTGAAGACTACATTGCCGGAAGCCGGGTCTGCGTCTTATGTTTCCAGCAGCTTCACGACGATAACGGTGACGAGGAGCGTGGATTCAGGCGGGACTCCTTAGTGATACGTGGACTGGATGAGGGTTGACGCTAAGATGGTCTGAAGACGCAGTGGTTTGGTGTTGGTACATGTCGTCCTTTCGCTGCTCAATCTGCTGCGCACAAGTAGTGGCGATCTGAGCTGATGCGGCCCTGGAGGCTTTCATCAAGCTGGATCTCGGTTAGCTGTTTTCCAATTCAAAAGCAGATCCAATGTTTCTTTATTATAGCAATAGAAATATCACTATTGAGAGCGTCAAAGCGGCTCAATGATTCTTCCATACTAGCCTAGTCTACGTCAAGCCACTGCGGTACACCATCCCCATCCCACTCCCCCTCATCTCCATCTTTCCAGAAAAGCTCATCAGGGAAAGGGTAAAGTACCTTTTCTTCGTTGAACAGTACATGTTTTCCGGTGGGAATGGGCTCTCCATCTTCATCATGGCGGTCGCGGTCCAGCAACACAGGACTGGTCAGCGCCCATGGCCGGAAAAGAAGCGACTCTCTAAGGGGTGGAAGCCCAGGTCCGATAGCCACATTGCTATCATTCACGTGCGGTAGCACTATACGACGTCTGAAATTGCGAGCCTACGCAGAGTTAGAAGTCAGTACGTATGGTTTGCAACCAATGCTAGCGTAAGATAGCAAGGACCTGGAGTTTAATCGGGCCCTCTTGATGAATTTCTGCTAGCATTGCAGCCACATTCATGGCTGAAAACCTGCATAGAGCACTAGAGATGGGAATGACCTGAGATCGACGTACCAGACTCCATGTGCACGCCTCTCTATCAGTATTCATAGGCGTAGGATGATTCAGTGGTGAGGTCATAGCTTGCATGAACCAATAGAACATAGCCCACATAAGCTCCGCAAATTCATCAAGCGCCCGGTCCTGACCCGCCCACTATGTAGATATCAGAGTCAGTATGCCTCGTAAAAGAAATTCCATAGAGTGACAAGACATATCTCACGAGTTGCTGGGGAGCCAACAACTTCCGATACAGGTGTTCCAACTCAGAAAATAGCACGGAAGAAGAAAAATTGGATCAGAGACGAACATACCATGGTTTCGTTTGAGATGACCCAGTATCGGAGGTTTCCGGATTCCGTAGGCGAGTCTTGGAGCGAGGGGATAGTCGTGTTTCGGGGATCATACCTTGTGGAGTCGTGAACAGGAATGATAGGGCTAAAAACACCAATATGTGAGGGGGTAGCCGGGAGGTGTTGTGGAACGGTTGCAAGTAGGTAGTTCTCAAGGCTCCTACAAGCATACAGAGTCAGTAATTTTAATTATCCTTGGTCGTAAGACGTGTTTTGGAGGTGGAAAGCGAGCAAGATCTTGCTATGTGCTTCCAAGACATCCTGGTATGGTTCAATGTGCAAGCCAGAGTAGGATAAGCTAATGCCGAGAGACATACTTACCATGGCATGACAACTGGGAGGGTGATCTGCTTCGCCTGCACAGCTGCTAGGGTAGAGCCACAAATTTGGCGCCGTATTCGCCGAGTCGAATAATTACTGTACCCGCTTAATCTGAGAGGCATTGCCAGCTTCCCACAAATCGCGTCTTTGACCGATGACCATATGAGATCATTGCGCATGTCAATCCTACGACCAAAGTGATCGATGTTGAAGTTTTTATCCCATGTGTAAGTTGGGATGTCGTCGTATACTTGTGGGTCGTACGCAAGGCTAGCGCCACTGCAAATGTCTAGGCTAATAATAATCCAGTCAGCATGAGTTTCTATTGCAGAATAGCTGCTTACTGGGCTTCGCCACGCGCGTGTAACCGCCAAGCCTCGCAGTGCCTCATGAAAATCTCTAAAGTCCCAAGTCCCTTCCGACCACCTGGTAGCGCGGTGTGTAGCGATGCCGAGTCGAGATCTGCAAGTTCAATTTCGGGCACTTCCAGAGATTTTCCATTTGCCTTGAGCCACTCATTGTCATGCTTGATTTTACTATGATAAAGTTCTGTCTGCCGCCACAGAGAATTCCAGTTTTCCTCTTCTTCTTCATCTACCGGAGCATTCTCTCTAAGCACCTCCCTTCGATACCTTGCAGGAGGGATGGCAAGGGGCGTAGTGCCGAAGTAGTATCTGTGTACGTAGTCTTGGCCAAGGTAGGCTACCCGCTTCAGGGTCTTCAAGCCAGGTTCCTTGCCGTTAGGTTTGCGGTCTCTTTGTCTCCATTTTGATGACGCCGATGCTTCTCCGTTATTGCTGTTCACCATCACTGGATTAGCATTTTGGGCAGGATTAGTCATAAGGCATGCTTTGTTCCCATGCAAGAGGTGATGAGCCATTCATTACTCCTGAAGCATGTATGACAGCCTCTCTTGTGGGAATGGACAGGGAGGGATAGCTTATAGGCGTACCTCACAGTGTCTTCATCCACACCATATTTATCGATCTCTAGCTTGGGCTCTTGGTGGATACTTGATTCGAGATTGTCTTTTTCTAATGATCGAGCATAGGAGGGCAGAAACCTAATACCAAACCCGCGCTGTGCATATTTGAAGACGCGAACATCCTGCGAAGCCCGACGATCGCCCAGATGATGACCCCAGACCAAGTCCATCGTAAACACAGAGTAGCCCGTTTCAATTGCTCGCGCGCATCTTGGCAGCATGAGCACTTGAGACCCATCAAAACCAATGGCACAAGCGTCGAGGTCGAAATTGAGCAGAACATCTGTGGGAGACGGTAATAATTTCAGTACTATCTGGATGCGGCGGTTGGGGTAGCTCGTGAGGAGATTGATAGTTTTGGCGTTCTTGACAACCAATCTTGTACCAGCCGTTTGTGGCAAATTTCGAACCCAGGTATCGTGAATATTTTGCGCTTTGCGATTGGCCTCCTCGGGGCCGAGTCCGTAGATGTAGAGGTCAAGATCAGGATCAATGATGGCTCTATTGTCGTCATTTGAGTCATCGGTATGCAACAAAGTCGTGAGAGCCATTCCACCTGCTAGCAAAATGTTCTCCCAATCAAGCCCACGTAAGATTCCTTTCGTGATACGCTCAAAAGTCGCGCGATACGTAGCGCTAGTGGTGTGGATACTGATTCTACTTGGACGCAGCTCATCGAGGACTTCTAAACCCCCAATGGGAGGGTCTTTGCGGGTGTACACCATCGGAGCATTACCTCGAGGCTTTTGAGATAGTATATTGCAAAGTTCCTCCAGGGTAACAAGGCACCTTCCATTTCGATCGGGTAATGCTCTGACGTAGCGCTCGTGTCGCAGTACTGCTTCATCGATATCCACGATTGTTCGACCATCTGACACGGGAACCTTGGAAGAAATGAGTCTGAGCAATCGGTAAGGCGTCCTACAATCATGGAGAAGCTGCTTCAGTGTCGTTGAGCTCAAGCTATCGGTCACACTTTTTGCATCTGTAAGAAGGTCTGCGGAGTCTGCAAGAAGCTATGTTTTCGGATTCAGTGCCATTTTTTACATCCAGATTATGGCCGGATATACACATACCTCGAGGGTCTTGCCCACAGCGATGGTAGCCAACGTGGGTAGATAACGTTTGACATTTGGCTGGTAATGCTTGTCGAGCTGGTATTTCACATGAGCTTCTGCCAACGAAGAGGCAGTCCATCCTTTGAGTTGTTTTGTGTTGCGGGCTTTTGCCTCTGCATCGTGCTCGAGACGCCAGGCGTCAATTAGGTAGGAAGGCAATTCCATGACTTCATACCTCGCACTGGTATGCGATATGTAGTTTGGCAATTTTCTTGACATTTTTGTAGGTTGACAGGAGCAGCCGACTAGCGTATCCGAGGTAGGCAACCGCGACTAGTGCCACTTCTTTCCTAAATTTGCATCTTAGAGCCAGCTTACCCAAGATTGAAGCGAATGCCAGGTGACATACAAGACAATATTCGACGTACGGCTGGCGAATTTGCGAGCGGAGGAGTATCATCTTCACCACAATTAGGGTTAGTTACTCGCCTCATGTAGCCTTTGCGTGACTTCTACTCCATGCTATTACTCTTTTTGAGTTTCAGAGTCGTTCTATCATGAACAACCATCTGGCATGAAGCCTGAAATTAGACACATCCATAGCTCATGACCCCAAAAAGGAGTATTTTCTATAGTTTTTCTACCTTTCCGAGCGATGCATGTGCAGCAACAAGGCAGCCTCAGCATCGATGCACGCTTCTCAAGGCCAAGTCTCCACACTTTTCCATTCTCCCTTGCCCTCCTTGCCCTGACCCTTCTCCACCTCGAATGTATATACCGTCCTCCTGGCAGTAGCTGGATCGCTGAGGTCTAGCTGCTCCACCTCTTCCGGCTTTATAACAACGACCCTAAAGTTGTCTCTCGCAATCGGATCATGGAGATCCTCCACCTTCTGCCCAAGCCGATGCTCTTTATCCGGCTCTTTCCCATTGGTAGGCGTTCCCGGTGGTGGGTTCTTCCAAGATCCTGCATCACAATTAGCCCCCAATCTCCTTATCAAGTATATAGCAGCACATACCCCTCATCCCAGGCGAACAATTTCCAAAATGCGCCGTCAGCTCCCTCTCCCAACTCCACTCAGACTCCTCCTCCTTCCCACCTCCCTCTTTTCTTCTCATCCTCCTTCCAATCTCGCTCCTCGCAGTCCTGACCCCACTACTGATCCCACTCCCCGAATCATCAATATCTTTCCCCACCACATAAGCCTCTCCCTTAATCCTCCACTGTGTCCCCGTATCCTTGATCCACCAGACCGCCTCTACTGGCCCACCGCCCCCGCTCCCCTGTACTTGATCATCACTGTCCGCATGCCCCGCACTGGAAGCGAAGATCTGGCCGACCTTCTGCATGCGGACGTCCGTGGTGAAGGTAGGCATATCCGAGTCGTAAATAGGAGGGTTTCGGGGGGCGTCGTTGTGTTTGTTCTCAGGGAGAGAGCCCCACATGCCACGGTAGATGCAGTATCTTAGTCTGGGCACATATGGCACTGTAGAACCCTTCGGGGCGCGAGCGAGGGATGTGAAGATGAATTCGGGGGAAGGGAGCTTGGAGAGGTGCTCTTCAAAGGCGGACTTCCATGGTGCGGGAGGAGTCGTGAGCTGGGCTGTTGTGCCGGACATGGTGCGGAGGAAGGAGCGGAGACGGAGGGTAGTGGTGGAAGCTATGGTTGTTGAGGCTTGCAATTTTAGTCATGTGTATTGTTCTTCGCGTGATGTTGAGAGTCTAGGTGTAATTGATTGAGAATATGGGGTGGGAAAAAGGTGGCCGTGGTGAATCTTGAGAACTCTATGATGACGTTGAGACTTAGTGCGGAAACGCGTCAAAAGCTTCATCGTCTCGAACAGACGTTGATTTTATCACTTGTTCAACTGTTTGAAGCGGCCCATTGTGTGAATACATGCGCGCCTGCACCTCCGTCATCTAGACTCAAGTCTGGCGTGAGAAATATTCATCACCTCCATCTTGCGTCGTCTTTTGCTCCGGCCCGAAATTATTTCTGCCGAACGGTCTTCCTCACGCTTCGCAGTAACCACGGATGCCCTGCTGACATAGGTAGACTCAAAGGCAGATCTCGATGACCTTGATTGAGGAGCCACGGTGGGTGGAGATTGCAAAACCGTAGAGTGGACTTAGCCTGCTGGCGGCGCTCACGTGCTCAGCCCAGAGCTTATACACGACGCGAGTAACCTTTGACGGGATAATATCCTTAGAGCCTACGTTGGATGTCCAAATTGATAAGATGGTGATATAGGAGCTACCAAAAATGCTGTAAACCAAGATCTTAGGGAAAACCAGCAGCGACTGGTTTTGAGTCGATTTGACAACTTTCGTTTTACCTCAAAGTGCTGAAAGAGAAGTGCTGCACTTGAGATAATTGATGAAGGCTTTTGTGTCATACATGAGGCTTTCGACGACGTGGTGGTTGTTGGAAGTCTCAAATGTGGGTGATTCTCACAGTCTCAATACATGGCAAATTGGATCACGGAAACCTTCCTCCATGCTGCAGAAGCCATGTCTGCTCATTTCCATTTCATGTGCAAGGGTCTCGTGCCTCTTGCATTTGACTGAGACTCCCGACAACTGGAGATCGGTCGTTGAAGATCCTGACTAGACACATACGCAAGTGCAAAAGAAGATTTGTTCCCGGCAAGGTATCATATCAAGTCACACTTACGAGTGCTAGAGAGCCCAGAATGTACGGCGCACAAGAACAGAAGGGCAAAGAATCCGTGTTCGAGTCCTCACGACGAATCGGCGATTGGTGAGTCGTGGCTCTTGAGTGGAATTGAAGCCAATATTTGGTGCTTACAATAAATTAGGGGCCCCTCGGGCGTATTATGCATAAGTCCATCGCACTTGCAATCAAAATTGCCACTTATTCTCCTCGTTTTCGTCCTTCTCATTAATGCATTCCATTCATCACTGTCCGCGTACGACCGAGACTTTTGGCGTAATAGCAGATATTGTTAGACATGAGTAGTTTGGTTAAACGCCAGAGTGTGAATTGTGTTTGATATTAAAAAGGTAGTGCCAGATATTCGTCATCTCATCAGCGGTCGGATTCGAAGATTCGCAAGATATCAATGTTCTAGAGCGAGTGCTCAGCAATTTCGGGGGGCATTGAAATCAACGATGCATAAGATGTTCCGGACAGAAGAGCAGGGTGAGCTGCACTTCATGGAGGGCAGAAGCTGAGGCCGTATATGATAACGTTCACATTTCGGCTGAAGCGGCCGATTTGTTATCACCTAATGGCTACACTGTGCACTTCTTTTGCTCATCTCCATGCCATTATGGACACCAGTAATACGGGCGCAGCTCACCTGAGCATGGAACCGAGTGGAATCGAGCTACGAAACGACCGGTCGCCACTTAGCTTGAGTTGTTGATGACCAAGTTCTCGCTCTTCTGCGCGTGCATTCTACAGTACCTGGGTGCTGTAGAGCGCGTTATTCTCTTGACAGCCTGCCTGAGGCTATCTGAATAACATTACGATACTTGCAGCACGACAGGACTCAGGTTGAAAGCCAGGGGAGTATCAATATGTAAAGACTAAGCTCATCTACTTCTAGAAATACCACTGTCGTTACGCTGATACCTCTGTTTTAGTGAATTTCCTCATTCAACAACCCCTCTCCTGAGACTCTTTACGCTGAGTCTTTGTACAACGGGTCTCATTCCCTGCTCTTCGCAGTTGTTCCGCAGCAAATGCATGACTTGTGATTCATATTCTTGTTCTATGCTTATTAGAATCCGAGTTCATATGTCGGCGCCGGTTTTAAACATGGAGTATGCAAGAAGGACCGAGCTACTCCTTATTAGCAAGTTCAACCTACTGAATTTCCTTGCACATGAAGTCCGACAGAACGCTGGAGCACTTCTGCTTATCCTCGCTTCGATCGCCCATTCATATGTTTTCCAACAGCCAAGTGTGTATCCAAGAGTCGAGACAATCCTGCATTCCTTTACCCGAAATAGGCTTCGACTCCCACTCCGTCGGCGACTCCTCTATCGAGTCCAAGTCCATCGACTCCTCAGAATAGTGATAATATTCGACCTCAACTGTCTTTGGGGCGCCTAGCGCGAAACCGCAGTTGAGCGACAAGAGAGCGCTAGCAGCCATGTCGCAACAGCCTTGCAGGCAGTAGCTTGAGCTGAGGTCCATGACAAGATAGTCTAGCTTGGTATGCTCAAAATAAGAGAGAAGCATGACTGCCGTTTACAGTCGCTCAGCATCGCTTTATGAACGTTATAAGGCATGATGCTAAGTATGCGCGCAGTGCCGAAACTTCCGAACAGCTTGTTAGAATCTGCGCCCTGTCTTTCGACCTCACCTCTTGTGGCTGCGAACAATTCTTTACTGAAGTCTGATATCCCTGGTCTTAATGCAATTGACTTAGGCATGAGCTTCCGACCTGGGCTCTGTAAGCAATAATTGAAAAGCATTCTGACTGCACTGCTGCTCTCCAGGATGACAGTAGGTATAGCTCCGCTTCATCATGAATGGGTTTGCAAACGTGAAGAATGGTAATATGCGGCATGTCTGCGTCTGGTGGGCTGTCGATGAATGATGTTACTTGTCCGACGACTATTGTAGATCATCTCACGAAGCTAAAAAGGCAGCCCGAAGAGGTGGGGAAGATCTGGACAGCAAGCAGTGCTCTTTTGACCGCGTTCTTGGCCACTCACAGATTTTGAGAATTCTTTGCAATGACCATGCTGAGGGTCTGAGGGCTGAGGTTCGAGCCCCTTGAGCCTGCTAGCATGGTCGAGCATTTAGTGCAGCTTTGGCAGCTGCACACGACGGTAGATATTTGAGCACGGGTCTAGGGGCTGGTGAGATTAAGAACGGTAGAGACTCAGCGAAAAGCGTGATCCTGGAATTGTCAGTGGCCTCTCTCCCGTTAGATCGTGGCGTGAGGTCCACGTACCTCAAGCAAGCGAATAGGCTCTATTGATATCAACACAAGAAGGTCAAGCTTATTTAGCAACGGCTAAGCTGTCAGGGCTTCGAAGACGACACGACTTACGTGCTCGAGAGGAGCCCCTATAATCTTCAGTACAAATTTTGAGGATGGAAGAAAGAGATCTGAAGTGAATATGTGGGCCATCACCTGCTGACCGAGATTGTGAAGGTGAACGCAGAGCACTATCGAGCACAACCAGCAGTCACAACAACGAAATCTTTGGTCTATGCTTCCTAGGATATATGAGACCAGCCCTTCTATTTCCCTTGAGGAGCGTGATCAGAGCGTTTTCTCCAGGCACGCTCTCCTTCTCCCCTCACAACGTCCATATCGTGCTTGACACTTTTTGCACAGTAATGTATTATTCGCCAAAAAGGCCTCAGATTGCGCTGTTTGCCGTTCTCAGCCATCTATGGTGGTTGTCTTTATCACCCTCTGCGATAGATAGGGCCCGAGATCCTACAGCGTTGTTTCACCTTCCCCGTGATCACATGATTTTTGACTCGGCAGTGCAAAGTTCTCTTCCAATGTGTTTGTGGCATTGTGTGGAGTTCCCTAGTCTCTACAGCCTTGAGAAGTCTTGGCAATCCTCTTGTGCTTTTGCACAATGACCTCGACACAATAGATATATTACCCAGTGCTTTCCCTGTATTTCTCTCCACAGCTCTTTGTGCAGGCCTTCGCGATTCACTTCACTTCAAACCACACAATAGCATTGCGATGTACTTGATTCATTATCCTGGTATCAATTTCACTCACTACAGGTTCCAACACCCTCTTCGGGACCACTCCATATCGAGAATAATTTCAACCATGTCTGCTTCAAACGCCGAAAATTCAGTCCATTTCCCGGAAATCGTTCTACGACAGGTAGCCAGCGACGACTCGATGACCACTCCTCATGGCGAGCCTACACCAGCGCCAACCTTTCGATTCACAGATCTACCAATCGAGCTACGCCTCCTGATTGAGAGGATGTCGATTGCCATGGGCAATCTTGCTATCGCTGACACCTCCCAGGCCATACGTCGAGAAGCGGCTCCACTGGTCGACCACGAAGCAATCTACCGTATCCGAATCTACACCCCCAACTAGCCCTGGTATGATCTTGTGATGGATCTACCATTCCTGACAACAGCACCAACGGGTCGTATTCAGAATATCCAGGTCACCGTGGACTTCACAAACTTCTTCTTCCTAAACGGGCCTCAAGCTTACGAGGTCGCGCCCGTACTCGGCTTTGCCAGCTCCATAGTAAAGAAGGAGATTTGTATTCTGCTTCTCAAGGAGTTCGATTTCTGTATGCACAGAGATCAGGCGCGGAAGATGCTCCGTATACTCGAACCGCTGAGCTCGTTCCAGCATATCTTCGTCACCGCCCTTGCAGGTCAACCACCAACTCGGAAGGATCGAAGACTTGAAGTCGAAGCGCCTCAAATCACACGCGCTCGAAGCCGTGGGATGTATGATGTGGTCAAGGAAGAATGGGAAGCGACCTTTGGTCCCTCGATCTGGCACGAGAGTGAGAGACCGGCAGACAGGTATATAGCTTTCCACCCCCAAGGTTACCGGTAAGGTCATCAGAGTGGGAGAAGGAAGTAGATCTGGCTAGACACCGAATTCTAGTGGCTACATCATCTTATCAACTCCTTTTATGACTAAGATCATGTGTTCTTTCTGCGCCTAGGTAGACGACGAAAGATCAAATCATGAGATGAAACAATGACATTGATTGGCGGGCGGAGCAGCGCTAATTAGAAAAGACAACATACACAATGTCGTCGCAGTTGAATCATACCAATCCTCCGCATGTTACAGCATGCTCATAGGCTTCAAATGCAATCATCAGAGAAAGCAGCAATCCACCGAAATCGCCTGCATCAACAACACAATAGTAAGTGACTCGTGATCCTGGTATTACATCACACCCTTCCCAACCCTCCATATCCAGATCTGTCTTCGCGTCCTCAACTCCACGCCCCTCCATCCCACACCCTCATGGCGTATCAACACCCTCATCATCCGGGATCGTGCAGACGAAACAGACTTTGTGATAGAATTCTGTTCCCAGATCATTGCTGGGGGTTAAATTGTTATCAATCTCAAGATGTTCGGAATACAGTGAACATTGACCAAGGATATCTATATTTAAGAAGCTATTCTAGTATTCAGCATTCGTTTAGAAAAATCTGACCAAAGTCCAGTAGGGAAGCCCCAAACTTGAAACCCATCATAATGAGTTGGGTAGCGGCGCCAGTGGCGCCGCACACGCTGCCGGTGGGAGGCATGGGATGGGGCCCCACGGTGCAAGCTGGTGGTGGCGGAGCAGCGGTGGTTGTCATTCCGGGAGGGACGACTACCGGCGGCGTGACACTTGGTTTTGGCGTTGTGGATATTAGTAGGGCGGTGCTGCGTGTCACAGATATGGCTGAGGTACTTGATGCCGCCAATGACGAGCTCGGCGTCGCCGATACGGTCACTGTCTTGGGCATCTCTATACAGCTGCATAGGTTGCTCAAGAAAGGGTGGACGTGGGACGAAGCGCTTGACTATTTCCAGGCATGTCCAGTGGGATTGTTGAGAGAGTAGTCCAATGGGTAGTTGAAGGAGATGTCGAAAGGGTAGTAGAGTGGATTGTCGAATGGGTTGCTGAATGGGAGCTCGAGTGAATTGATGAGAGGCCTGTAGTCTTGCCAGTAGACTTGTGAGAAGAGGAGGGCAAGAAGCAACAACACAGTAGAAGATCTTCTCAAAACCGTTGATTTCAATCAAAACATAAAGCGGGCATAATATAACCCGTGCACGTTACATTCGTAAGTCTCTTTACCAGTTCTGTTAGTGAAAAGTGGGGGTAGGCTTGGTGGTCAATCACGTAGCTTATTTAGCACGATAGTCATAACAGTGGTCTCAAGAATCTGATTGTTATCTATCTCGCATCTGATGGTATCTCCCTCATCGACCGATGCAAGCGACAAAGACAATGCACACTACCACTTTCCTACGTTTTCCATCCGCCGATCTTTTCCATCGAATGATCTGCCGATACGATCCTGCTATCCCTCAAACATACTCGACCAGCAACTCGATGTCAGAGCATCCGGCTGGAGTGTCGAAATTCTTCGGCTTGTAGAAGAGCTCGGGGGTTGAAGGGTAGGTATCAGGCCCAATAACGGTGTGAGTGACGAGGGGGTTGAGGCAGGCTGAGAGCATTAGCGAATTTGCTCTCAACCTTTCGCACAAGACAGCATCACTTACAATACCAACCACCGGACTGCGGGTCATTGTACTTGAGGATGCCCTGATTGATGAACAAACCCTGAGTGGCGTTTCCAGCCTCGAAAGTGACATCAAAGCCCTTATTAGTGTCAGGGGGCTGCAGGTTCGCCTGTCAACATTGCGCTTATCAAAAGAGTCAGGAGAATTCACTCACCACCTCGCGGTCCGAACGAATCACAAAGCCAGAATTTGATGGATACCCGAAATTAAAGTACAGGAAGCCCTCATTGTTGGCGAGCTCGGCAGCCGTGCCGTTAATGGAGCCAACGAGAGGATCCAGAACTGTCGTGCTCTCAAGGATAGCCCAGGCGAAGTCAGAAGTAAGTCCGAAGGCATTGAGGTAGAGGCCTTCGAAGGTGGCGTTGGGGGTGCCGAGGACGCAGGACTTAAGCTTGAAGGATGGGGTGGCCTCCTTGGTGGTGACTGGAGCGGCGATGGCAGTAATGGCAGTGGTGAGGACCACAAGGGTGGTGATGAGGAGCTTCATGTTGAATTGACTTGAACGGTAGAGGCTCGAAAAGTTTTGGAAGTAGTTGTTTGAATGCAGGAAAAGTGGTGTACCAGATTGTGTAGAAGTGAGGATAGTTGTTGTTGTTCAAAAGATGGAGGGCTCCAGGGAAAGAATTTATACTACTCAATAATTCCAATTTTCCACAATTCCAAATGTGTTAGGAGATTAGAGGGATGCTTTAATGTTTCTTCGCGAAGGTGCAGGTTTCGAAAGTGATTATCCCGGTATTTTATATACAGAACTAGCCTACCGGCTTGGCGGTGGAGCTCGCTCGTTTGCCAATCTTTTCCTAGATCTTGAAGAGGGGATTAGTACCTAGCTTCGCACGATCGAGGTGTTTAACCCTGTTCCAACAAATTCTCTAACTGCCATTTACTCTGATATCTGGAATTTCCTTCTTCTAATATCTTCGCCTTAGCAGACAACTCCGGACTAGTAACCCGAACTATTTGGCCCTTACTTACAAACTTTGCCCCACAAATTGAGTGTTCTTCCCTTGACATAGCACGCTAGAAGACATGTAATTCCAAATACCGGAAAGATTTAACAAGCCGAACGTCTTTGTCTTCCAACTTTTGGACCTTAGCTGATGGTAACAGGGAAATTACATAAGCTGAATAGTGAATGGGAAATTACATGTACTGAATTTCACCATTCCTTTGCAGTCTTGAAACGTCCCTGAACGCTTCTTGCAATAGCTTTCTATCAAACATAGTGATAGATCCGGCTAAGCCGGCCATTCAAGTCCGGTATTTGGAATATTGCATACTCTTCTTAGCTAGCGTCTAGAAATGTAGTTCTTGATCAGCTTCTCCTTAGCCTACCAAGCAGGTTCGGTATTAGTGATGTTACAATTTGTTCCCAGCTATCGAAACAGAGATGTGATTCACTGCCAGCCTTCAGCTTCTTGGGCATCTCCTAGGTCACTAAGACCCCAAATTGGCATCATTGGCGATGTCCGTGAGCATAGGCGTGGGATCTTCTGATCGCTTTACGAGGGACGGTTCTGGGCGGCCAACGAGGGGAATTGGTCGCTCCTTCTATGCTGGTAGCTGCCAAAGACGAGGCCTTTCAGACGTTGTCGTAACCCGAGCAGATGCTTTAGAGGAACTAGAGGAGCAAGTCTTCCGAGGGATAGAAGAGAGGAAGCTCTGCGCTCTCTCAGCCACTACCAAGTCCTTGTAGCGCCAGCTTTCCATCATTGCCATTGCCGTAGTCAAACTTCAAAAGCAAACGATCAACTCCTCCACCGGCCCAAGGAACGAACCCATCTTGCTCAGCTCTCCCCGTCGACCCTCTAAACCCTCGTCTCTCAGCACGCGCATTGTCAATAGCACGTAAGGCCTCAATCAGAGCTTGTACTCCATTTGCCACTTTCTGCCGAGAAGCTCGTAGATCGTCCATCAGCCGCTGCTCTTCCCTGGAAATGTTGCTTCCAACAGACTCAAGGCCAGTATCTGTCTCGGCGTCCAAGCTTTGCTGGATGGTGTTGAGGCGCTGCATCAAAGCTGAGAGATGGTCTATAGATGTCATGAAGCGACGTAGCAGGGCTGTGAATTTGGAGTCGTCTAGTAGGAGTACGTTCTTGAGAGAAGACAAGTAGCGTCTGTGTGCTTGCATCAAGGTTTCGGGGTCATGAGGCGCTTGTGAAGCTGGCTCATTGCTAGCACGTGAGGATGATGGTCGTGAGCCATAAGGGCGGCCTGCAGAGCCGATTGAGGACATCAGACTTGCATTGCCTGACCGCGGGTGAGGTTCAAGTTTGGGCACCAGCCATGAGTGAAACGTCGACCAGGAGCTCTTCACGACTTCGCCTTGAGAGTATTCTCCAAGCTCAGCTAGAAGAAAGGCAGCGGAGCGGACAGTAGCCCAAATTGGGCGCATTGCTTTCGTACGCTGGTCTGCTCTCGCTCTCGCGCGGGTCAGTGTTTCGAATGCATTTCGCTGACTGTGAGAAGCAGGCGCTTTTGGTGCTGGGTGGTTTCGGCGAAGGACTGATAGCAAGAATAGCTTGCTCATTCGGAGATGTGCTCTTCGAATGGCCAACAGATAGCTGTGGATTTGGGAATAGGTTTCGACGTCAGTAGTAGTCAGGAAGAGATCTAGAGGAGATGGCACGCGGAGTCTCAGTGTCGTCGATGAAGGCAATAGAAGGTCGTCGAAGGAAGTCACAGACTGTTTGGCGGTGGCATCTCGCGTTGATATGGAGGTCATACCAACCGACTTGATCGACAGTCTTATCAGTTCACGAGCCTGATCAAGCTCTTCGTCGACATCTTCGTCATCGAGGCTTTGTAGTGATGCCAAAGCAGTCCACGTCCGAGCCAGTACCGCAGACACCTCACCCTCCTTGATCGTCATGTTAGCCAACGCTTCGTCTAAGCTCTGCTTGGTTCTGTCTCCCTTCCTGCCCTTGTCTCTTGACATGAGCCGCTCGTCAGCTGCGGTGATGAGAGCAACAGCAAACTCGCCGCGCTCTAAAAGGAAAAAGTCTTTCAGGATGTGCAACATTTCAAGGACTTTGGACATCGGCAGAAGCTTCTGCAGTGCATTTTGAGAAAGGGAAAGCCGGATTGCTCCGATTGCTGCCGAGAAGCTAGCAGAGCTAAAGGGAGATTGCAAAGACGAGAGATGGGCCAGGTGGGTTGGCAGCAGAGCCAATTCGGGAGCAAGAGCCTTGGTGCCATTCGTAGAGAGAGACTGTCTTTCTCGGATGTGGTTGAGCGACTTGCCAATGAACAGAATGGACTGCGCTGTAGGCTTCGTGACGAAGGATGGAAGCAAGCTATCCTGTATATCATATACTTCGGACGCAATTGACTGGCCTCCACCATCCGCAGCCCGTGTAATAAAGAAGTCTTCAGCTCCAATGGTCGGATGCCTGCCATACAGCACCCATGTAGAGATCTGCTTCAACCACGCCGTCTCTGCTACTTTCAAAACAGCTAACGACAACTGCTCGATGTCCGGGTACCCAGTATGTGTAGCATCTCTCAGATTCTCTGTAAGCTCAGCCGCCGTACATGGGTCCTTGCTCAAAACCCCTGGCAGCAGGTGGCCTCGTGAAGGCGGTGCTTGCATAAATTGGACAAGATCCCAGAGCCATTCTAGCTTTCGCCCCCAGCCATCAAAGGCCCCCACGATAGCAGATAAGGGTACGATATTGTAGGCTCCAACTATGCTTGCGTCTTCTTGTAGGATGTCTTTTTCCACCTCTAGGATTCTTCTCTGGAAGGCGGCCAAGTGTATAGAGACGATGGCTGTGGACACAGCTCGGCAGACGGTGGACGGGTGGGAGAACGAGATTGCGGAGGCATTGCTTCGGATGTTCCTGTGCTTCTCGCCGAGGTCTTGGGCGAGCGTCTGGAGCAATGCTTGTTCTGCTGGTGAGAGAAGAGACTGCAGTGGGCCATTGGTATCGCCAGCTTTTCCGGACTTGGAGGACAGCAGGGGCGAAGGGTGGCCACTCAGGCTCAAGAGGATTTCATGGAGCATTTTGGCACATAATGAGAAGCTGGAGAAATCATTTGTAGCAACAAGTGGCAGGTAGCCTTGATACTGAGCGTCTACAAGATGCGGCGCAGGCGCGTAAGACACGCGCCAAGACACGCGCAAAGTTTCCTGAAAGTGCAATTCAGGCCCCTCGGGCAATCTTCTTCTGCTTGACTATATGGGCGATGGTCACTAATCTATCCTGACAGACACTCTTATGAGACACTTCGAGCAGAAGCCGCCGAATATCCAGGCCATGTCTAATAGACTGGTCATTAACACAAGATGAGAAGAAGCCGCCGAAAATCGGTTTCATATCCTCCAGCAGTTCCATACCATGACCATCTGACAGACCAATTGACAGTACAATCCGAAAAGAAGCCAATCTTTTCCTACCACCATTGTTTCATCATGAATCCGAAAAGGCCGGCAGCCGTATCGTTCCAGCATTTCCATTACATCATCCATCACAGAAAATTCCATGAGCAAGCATCTTTCGTGAGGCTGGAGCCAGCGTTAGCGAGCTAACGTAAGACATGAAAACATAGAGCGAGGAGACAATCAGCGATATGAGGGACGATAGCAGTCGCGGTAGCCAGGACCAGCACGAGCATTGCGATCATCGGATTTGTCCTCCATGTGTGGGATCACACGAGGCTGAGATTGACCGTTGTTTGGAGAGGCGTAGGGATTGGGAGGCGAGACGCGACGGTTCTGTCCAGCTCGATTATTGCGACGTCCACGATAATCGACAGGAGGTGGGGCACGGTTCTCAATAGGACGGGCAACGGCGTGAGGTCCAGCGTTTCCTTTCTTCACACGGCCTCCCGGCGGAACAACGGCCTCGCCCTTCGATTTTGCCTTACCAGACTTCTGAGTCTTCTCCTCTGCGCTCTCGTCGAAACGACGCTTCTTTCCTCCAGAGCCTTTCTCGGCGATCTCGGTCGTCTCCTTCAAGGTAGCCTTCAGCTCCGACATTGCAATTCCGTTGAAAGAGACATCGGTCATGGCCGTGATGATGTCTCTGCTCTTGCCACCCGCAGATTGTTGGAGGAAAGCGATGTAGGACAGACAATTCTCGGTAGTATCTCGAAGAAATTTGGCATTGCTTGTACACTGTAGGCTTTTGGGCGCGCTGGCATGAAATTCGGCTTTAGCCTTGCTATACATCTCGAAGAGACGGTTCATCTTTGCGTCGTCTTGGCCTGGAATGTGAAAGTTACTTGCAGGATTGACGGGAGTGGAGACAATGTTGTCCAAATTGGCATTCGTACGTGACAAATCATCTTCGCTACCGTCGCTGGCGGATTGGCTCTCATCATGGTGCTCGCGGCTTGCAGATGCGGGGTCGTCGTTGCTGCTGACACTACGGTGTTGGGTCAAAGAGGTTGGTAGCAGCGTGAAGTCATCACTGGCTGTCTCGTAATTCGGAGGGAGCTTCGTGCCATAGAACTCTATTGCTTGAAAGCAATTAGTGACAGAGCCTAGGGAGATTACCATGAGGGCGAGACATACTGTTCATGATGTGGTCTCTAGTTTGGAGGGTGTTGGCCATCATTTGCGCCTTTTCATTGTCAGTTTTGGCGGTAAGGCCGAGAATCTCATCGCAGTAGATCTCAACAGCACCAATCTCATCTTCATTATCCACAAGGGTCTTGAAGGCCTTCTGGGCCGCGGTGATCTCGTAATCTGCAAGAACCTGAGAGCGTTGATTGATGACTTCGTACTCGTGGCCCAGGACCCTCCAGAACATGCGCTTGAAATTGCGGTCCTTCGACATTTCTGCCACGATGGGGTGTAGGATTTCCATTGCGGTATAGTTGCCAACAAGTTCCAGGACACGACCTTCAACGATTTCTGTTTGTCCTGCGCTGTTGTCTAACGATGATGACGACATGGCGAAAGAGGTTGCCTCGATTGAATGAGTGGACATGGTGTGGGTCTCCGCCGGGTCGGAAGAGTGTGTTACGGATAGCCTGGTAGTTCCGGAGGGTTTTACTTAATAGAGAAGTGCGAAGAGAAGCCTTGTACTTGATGTAGCAAGATAATAGAATGCCCGGGGTGGTGCTGAAGTAAGGCCAAGAGGAGGTTCTCTAAGTATTTGTTATTTGAAGTGTTGTGGGCCCCAGGCAAAATATCACTAGCGGCCAAGTTCTCAACGCGCCGGGGTGACGACCGCCAACGCGACTTCGTGATACCTTTCACTCATTACCGCTGCCAACATCAGGGGCTGAGTGTCAACTATCACGTTAACTAGGCCTTTCAGAATCGCTACGGGTTGGTCTCAACATTGTTAAATGGCAGCCATAGCACAATTTCCCAGCGCTCGCAGCGACTGAGGTCCCGGTGCACCCACCGTTGCACCACAAAGGACGCGAAAATCCAATGTCGTTTGTGCAACCTACTTCTTGCTCGACTGCAAGACCCAAGCGTGGTCAAATTTCATATACAGCCCATGGTGTTTTGGATGCTCGCTTGACTGATTGCAAAAGGAGACTGGTGCATACGTTCACATTAGTACTTGACAATACAAAGTCCGCTAGAATCATGGAAAATTGATTATTTTCCCCAGCCCCTCCTTCGCTGGCCTTGTGGTACGTGTCTCTCGATGGTGGTAGAAAGTCCAGCTGAAAGGCTCTCGCCGAAGTCATCGTCGCCAGTATCGATAAGATTAGGCTACTAATACAGAGGCAAAAACCAGGATTGCCATACCAGTGCCCCAATGAAAAGGGGTGCAAGCCTTGGATTTGCCAGGCTCGTTCACGTAAGTGAGACGCACTACAACAGTGGACAAGCGCCTCATTTTGTGGCTTTTCGGGCTTGAACATTGCGGATTAGGATAACACCTAACATGATGTGTGATATTGACATTCGTGACAATGGTGCTGGCTGACTATTCAAGGATTTGTGATCTGGAAGACATGGAGATGCGGTCGACGTTGATGCCAAGCCTAAAAGTGGCAAGAATCTTTGCCCGAGGCTAGCCGGACTTGGTCGCTCAGTCTTGCTGTTACCAACAGATTCATTACCTTACTCTGCAGTGTTCCCGAGAATGACATAGCGTGATAGTAGCGAGTATTCCCAGTGCGGATGATGATCGAGAATTTGCTTAAAGATGATTTCGATGTGTTGAGGCGGGCCGAGCACGGTAATGTTGAGGCGGACACGACAAAAACACTGGTGAACGCCTTTGATTTCAGCTATCAGTAAACAGTGGCGATGGAAAAGGGATGAAAGACATACCAGATATGGAAAAGGAGCAATGGACCGTATAACACCATCATATACATCGCTACAGTACCGACCTTGCCCTCTAAAGAATACTCAAGCGTACGTATTGCCAGGAACATGAGGCACAAGATCTCTAGCCATTATGGAACAACATTGGGCCATGCCACCCTTAATTCTCGCTGACCACGCCCTATTGTACATGGAGACAGTAAGAGTCCCCGTCTTCCGGCAGCGGTTGATGGCAGGCTGCGCTGATTGCAGCGCTGCAGGTATATGCCAGCGGCATACCAGCTGGGAATTTCCGAAACCTGTTCGGCCCAGGGATAGTTTAATCGCGAAAACAAACGTGAGAACTTTGTCTAGGGGATCTTTAGTTGGTCTAAGTCTTCTTATATGCAGATATGGCCATAAGCTTGTGGAATCGAAATACAGATCATCATGCCAAGCGGGCTGGGAAATCAATGGTGAAGGAGCTTCTCGAATCAAGATCTCCATCACTGTCATGCCCCGTGATCAACAAACCAAATATACTTTGTTAGCGCGTGAGTGAAGTACAGCCATGGAGGCAGTGAGAGGTACTCCATATTTTAATAGCATCGAAACGAATGAGATTAATGTTTGAATAGCTTGGGGGAAAGAGAGTCGTAAAGTCTTCTTCATTCTATAGTGGCCTGCTCATCGTCACTCACGCTGGGAGATTCGGGAACTCTCGCTATGGGCAAAGGGTAGCTCGCGTCATCATGAAAACATGCGCGCTAGAAATGCTCTGATATTAAGCGTTTCCCGGGACCTGACAGGCTCTCCATGTCTGGCGACGTTTCCTCCAGAAGCAGTTGTACGATCCAAACTATAAGCCACGAGGCATTAGAATTCAGACGATTAAGCAAACTAGGACAACGCTGAATACTTTCTAGGGATGGGTTGACCGGCCGAAGGCTACAGATTCAGGTAGAGTGGCTCTTGAGCACGACGATGTCGTGAAGGTCGCAATGAAGGTGGTGAGAACCTACCTTTGATGGAGACATACTGGCGCTGAAAGACAATTCCATCGAGCCACTGGCCTCTGGATAGAAAGTTACTCAACGTCAAGACCACGCCGCATTACTAGCCAACGTCCAGGTATTTGTTCAGCGAGACAGCACCTGCTGGAAGTTGAGTCGAAGGCATCTACATAATGGATTGAAGAATGGAGCCGAGGGAGACATGATCCGCTTTCGTACCGTGAAAGATCCACCAATGTACAAGAATCAATTCTCTTAACATTATAGAGTCCGGCTGTTGTAAGGTACCCAGTCGCTTCATTGCAAGTTTGAACGTCATTGGAGAAAGCGCATGACCATGAATTTAGTGTGCAAGTACAGTCCGTGATTCCGCATGTGTCCGAGGTCGGCCATCGTCCTTCTGGGCTAATGCTTGGCCGAGTGGATGTATCTATGCCTGGGGTCCTTCAATCATAACATCGGTAGAGGCCATTTCTTGGCGGGAAGGGCGCTTGCACCAATTCGAAAAACCGTTCTCACGAGACTGAAGATAAATTCACAACAGCGACTCTTACGATGACTTACTTCGTAGCGAAAATATAGCTATTTATCTAAACTATGTTCTGTTAGGCGATTGTGTAAGCGTAAAGCTCGTTCTTATTGATCTAGAGAGGCCCAAAGTTGTAGGTTTGCGAGAGAATGAGCGAGGTCGGAATTTCATAGTTGGATCCATAAGATTTGTAAGTCTTGAGTAGGTATAGCGGTCCTTTCCGAGCTTCTGCTTCTGGTAGCGCGGTGCAGTCTAATTCGTATACAGAGGAGTAGCAAACACCATCAGTCAGCCGATTCCAATATCAATGCTTTGCCAAACAATATCACCATGCTCCTAGACACCATACTTACCCAGTAGTCCACCGGGGAGTAAATCGACTACACTGCTTTGAATTATGTCCACCACCATGACCACCGCCCTCGAAGAGCCCGTCCAAATGGACCTCTCCGCCCCGCTCAAGAATACCCCCAACCTAATAGCCCCAGAACCCGAACACTGCCCTGGCCCAGAATCCAAGCTCGCAGGCCAAGGATCCGCCTGCGATACCTGTCCTAATCAGAAAATATGCGCCTCTACCCCGAAAGGCCCCGACCCCGACATCCCTCTCATCACATCTCGGCTTGCGGGCATAAAACATAAGATCCTAGTCCTGAGTGGGAAAGGAGGAGTAGGGAAGTCTACATTCACGACTATGCTCGCGCATGCGTTTGCTACGGATGAGAATAGCATGGTGGGGATCATGGACACCGATATCTGTGGGCCTAGCATACCGAAGATGATGGGTGTCGAGACGGAGACGATTCACGTTAGTAGTTCGGGGTGGAGCCCTGTCTGGGTAGCCGACAACCTGAGTGTAATGAGCGTGCAGTTCATGTTGCCGAACCGTGATGATGCGGTGATATGGCGGGGGCCGAAGAAGAATGGATTGATCAAGCAATTTTTAAAGGACGTGGAGTGGGGTGAGCTGGATTATTTGCTTGTGGATACGCCGCCGGGGACGAGTGACGAGCATTTGAGTGTCAATAGCTATTTGAAAGAGTCGGGAGTGGATGGGGCTGTGGTGGTTAGCACGCCGCAGGAGGTTAGTCTATTGGATGTGAGGAAGGAGATTGATTTTTGCCGAAAAGCAGGTATCAAAGTGCTGGGGATTGTGGAGAATATGTCTGGGTTTATATGTCCGAGCTGCAAGCATCAGAATCGGATTTTCAAGGCCACGACTGGAGGAGCGAGAAAACTGGCCAAGGAGACGGGGATTCCGTTCCTAGGAGCAGTACCATTGGACCCAAGGATTGGCTTAGCATGCGATGTTGGGGAGAGCTTCTTCGATGCATATCCTGACAGTCCCGCATGTGCGGCTTTGCAAGGAGTGGTGAGGAGGGTGCAGGAGGAGGCGGGCATTCGGGACAGAGAGTCATAGTGGGCACGGCTCTGTAGAAGTTTGAGACGCTACCCACGAAGCGATTGGATCATGATGCATTTACAAGGAGCGTGCATTCCGAACAGAGCGCTGGTAGATAGATTCGTCGAAAATGGCCATAGAAATGTAAACACTGTATTTTCAACCGCTCACCATCACACCATTCTCTCGAAAATGCTCTATGAAATAGCACCTGAATTCACTGGAGCAGGTACAAGGCTAGCAATAGCGCCACCACCACCTAATTAAAGACTGACAGGCCCACTGGTACCATAGGTCGCGGTAGTCACATATTCAACGCAGCCATCAGTATTATTGACAGTCTCATCGCTCCTAACACAAAGACTGTTCGTTGGTGGCAGCGGTCTCGCCATATAGATCTTTGGTGGCAGTGGCGGACCAGGCGGTCCGAGGGTCATAGTCGAAGCATCTCCGCCAATTTAGCACCCTCAACTAACTTTGAGACACAAGAGCACCAACCTTGTCTGCTCTGCAACGTCGACGAAGTATTACTACCGAGGAACGGCTGAGCCGAGACCATTCCTCCCAAGCTCGGCGCATCAGGGCCATCCAAGCATGTATTCAGCCTAACATCAATCGTGGACCTCAGCGTATCCCATCTACACTTATAGCTTCCCTTGCTGGTGGCTTCGATCTTACAATTGCCTATTGCCCATCAGCACCCACTCGACCTATCCCTCTCTCCCTTACTAGGATTTGGCTACGGACATACCGACTTGCCGCACCAACATCGTATTGGATCCTAAAACTACGCTCGATTCTCCAATGAAGGCGAAGCTTACGTCTTCGCAATCTCGACCGTGCGGGCGCACGGTTTGGCCAAAGCAGCGGTAGTTGACGTTCTCTGGGATGGAATTGCTGACGTGGCGGTCGTCCCACCAGGTGGCCGCTTCCGACTGTATCTCTTATAGTCATCGAACTCTTTACAGATCAGAACAACAAAGAGGTATAACGTGAGATATGACATTAGTTGTGCCGGAAGATCTATCCGAAAACTCCAAAGAAGTCAAAGTATTGAAATGGGATTAATCTCACCTTCCATACGCCCACAAGATTTTTTCAATGCATTGATCAACACAATCATATTCTCCTTGCTAGACCTAAGCGTCTTAGTCGGAATGATGTCGTACAGGCCTTTCTGAATCGCTGCATTGACATGTGGATCAGTAGCACCCGGGCATAGGCGGCCGCGCTTTTGCCCGAGTTGGACTGAGAGGGATACAGGTAGACGGCTATCAGCCTATGCTACTCGTGACGAGGACATCATGTTTTGCTCACTGTAGCCACCAAGGAACTTGCTGTATTTCGATATCCCGTAAACAGTATCATCGAGCTTATACGTCACAAAGGCCCCTCTGCCGAAGTTGTCTATTATGCACATTTTGTTGATTTGGGTCACCAGTTACACAAAGGTACTCTTTACGATCTAAAAAGTGACATCGGCAGTTGAGCGATCAGCTAGGGCGACGGTGATGACGCAGGAAGGATGCGCTGTTGAACGCTATGGTTAGAAAAGTTGCGCTTCTGCTTAAGAAAAATACCTCTGACAAGATTCCATAGACATAGTAGAATTGGGGCACCACGAATGCACTTTTTTCCGGACATTGCTTGTGTGAAACGTTTTGGATGAATGGAAGACCGTCAAATAGCTCATCCATAGCGTCTAGACATTTCTGCGAGTTGAGACCTTCGCCATAGTGGTTGTCGCATTCAAGAACGTCTGGGAATTTGGGATAGGGACCTGCGCCAACACTCGAGAGGTTGAGCTTGCAAATTTCAAGGTCCAGTGTGGCTTGTGCGTTGCATCGAGTTGACAGCAGGGTTGCAGTCAGACTTCACGCGTAAAATAGGGAAACCATCGAAATATGAGACACAGGAAGCTGGGGAGCTAGGTACAGGTCGGTAGTGCAATGCCATCACGAGAGCATTTCTGCAGGATATTCAGCGGAACTCAGAGCAATGCACAGTGCTGTCGCGAGGGAGCAGGCAAGAATGGCGCGTAAGTGCATAGCTTCATCTTCAAACAAAAGCAAGCGCGCCAGAACGACCCAGACTTGCTCATGATGCGCAAAGCCTCTGTGATGAGCCAGTCGAACAATATCAGACAAGAATAGTAATACACCGCCGCTCACCGCTGTTGGCGACCCCAGATTCTGATTGGTAATATTCAAGGCATGCGATTCTCCCACCATATCCCACAGCGGAACCCTTCTCCCTCCCGTCCCCAAAGGTGTCACCGTTGGCCCAATCCAAACAGACCCCCAAAGAGTCCACTCCCACCACCTTGGCCTCCACTCCCCCCCCTCATAGCCTCATCTTCAATCCACAGCCGTAAAAATTCGCTATCTTTCATCTCGTCCACACTCGTAAGCCTAGTCTGCAACTGCGCTTCCTGCCTACTAAACGCCAGCAGCGTAGGTATGCTCGTAATCTGCATCCAAATCAGCAGTTACCCTCACGTCTCTTTCTCCGACGCCGTAGCCGGCATTGTGAGGTAGTCACATACCATATACCGCCCCGCAACCTCCCCCAACGTAGGCGAATCAAATTCCACCTCCGCGAAGCCAACGCCCCCTTGATTCTCCCCAGCTCCACTTTCAATCATCTCCCTGACTATAGGTGCAACGATCTTGCATGAGGGGCACCATGACGCGGACCAGAATGTGATGAGGGCTGTTCGATTTGAAGCGGAGAGGAGGTTGAGAGTATCGAAATCGTTGGGGGAGCGTATACTGGTGTGAACCTTGTCAGTAGAGGGACATAGTAGAGCGTATTTGCCCATGGAGAAATGAGAGTCATAGACATACTTACGGATCGTAGATGCGATTCTTAGCCAATTGAGGGCGCGTCGTGCTGAAGGCTTGAGCGCGTAGCAACGTTCTTCGAGCGCGGGGACTCTGGGCTAGACATTGGCGGCGGATGCTGATGGGCAATTTCATGACAAGCTGTGGATTTAGTCAAAGACGTAGAATTTTTGGGGACATTTGAAAGACCAATCAGCCCTATGAATATCTCACTGGCGCCAAGCCTCTGTATTTACGAAGTATTGAGAACATGCTCATGAAAAGATAGGGTCTGGTTGAACATCCAATTGGATAAGATAACCACAAAGCATGTGTATCGTTCATCGTAAGAATAGAGATTCAAAACCCAGAGATACTCCAGACAGCTAAACAAATCAAGAATACGACTCCCAGTGGGTAAACATTATCTGATAATTCCACCATCCTCCTTATCCCCACAAATATTTGCATAGACTTCCGCTGTCCCCACCAGATTCCATTTATCCCCCTTCTTCTCCCTCTTCCTCCTCTCCTCCTCCTCCCTCCTCTCCCTCTCCTCCCTCTTCGTCTTCCCCTTCCCTTTTCACCATGTCTGATCCTTAAGGAAGATCTTGTAAGACGATGCCTCTTGGTCGTTTCCGGCGACACTTAAGGGTGATCCTGCGGGATTCCAACCTCGCGGCTGTTGGCGGGTCCATGTTTGCATAAAGTAGCCCAGGGGGAAGCTTGGCGGATGTTTTAATCGACGACGGCATCCAAAATGAAACACCTTGGAGCATCAGGTGATCTTGTTTCTGGTGTAGAAGGATGGAATGTCTAATCGATCCATACACACACATTCGTGCCACCTCGTGCAATTGGCTTACACAGCCTTCTTTAGGGCCCCCTTGCTTATTCAACGACCGATCGAAATGAGGCAAGTACCACAGGTGAGACAGCTCCATCCATTACAGCCCTGAGATACCTAAAAAGTATTTGACAAGACAAACGACGGAACATTCAAATGGACGATACACAGCGACCTTCCACTTCACTATCATAGTTCGCACAGCCTCTGTAAGGTCCCATCACTTGATCGACGGGATCGAAATAAGGCGAAATCATTTAGCGAAGAGATTGTTCTCATTACAGCCCTGAGATGTGCAAAAAGGGTTCTACCTCAGTGGCAGAGGCTGGCTTTAGGCGCATTTCGCGGATTTAACGATTATTTGAAAACGATTATCTCGGAGATATGTGTCCCTGGTTGACAGAATTGATTGATATTCAAAAACCGTAGGTTTTATCATTCACCATTGACAGCTCTTAATGGGAATATCTAATCGAACCGACTCCCCATATGACTCAAAGAGAGGAACATTCGAAAGTTCGCCGTGCCTGGTCACGCTAGTACGACTAGAATCTACAAAAGAAGGCCCGCTCCACTATCTTTGTTAGCAGCCGTCCCTACCTTGAGCCCAACGGTCTTCAAACAAGTCAAGTCGATCTCGACATCTGGCACTCCATTCCTGTATACCAGTTATGGTGTTAGCTGTCAGGTCTTGTCGTTTCTCCAGATCAGTATTGGACAAACATCTCTTCTACAACCAAGAGGGCCAAAAGGAAATCCTCCTCGCTTGAAACATCAGCAAATCCGTCTTGAATTTTTATAACCATTGTTTCTTCCACTCCCTTCAGCAAAGATGGCCTTGATAGCGCTCAACGTCGTCGGTGCCATTACCGGTGTGGTCAGTATAGGCATGATGATTCCTGGACTCATACCGGAAAAAGACGATCATAAGCCTATCGTTCGAATCGCGGCTGGTCTTAGTAGCGAATATAGACGACTCAACCTCTGGGAATGCACCAGGAGTCACCCTCTACGATATTATGAGGCGAACAATCGGTTCGACCTAGGGCAAAGCCGACGTAATCAAAGACGGCGCTTTTATTGATATAAAAGTGCCCTTCGCCGAAGGTGTTGGGACGAAGCCAGCAGAGTATGTCGCTGTTACTGATGGAGGAAAGGATGCCTTATGTATTGCGTATATTTCACTCACCAATCCGGATGGCGGCAAACATGTTTGGTACGGAGACACTAGTAAAACATGTGGACACCCGTCGTATCACTCTCTACTCAAGACTGGCAAGATTGGTGCCAGTGAAAAGGAAGGTTATGACTATCAGCCCGCTTGCGTTTGGATAGACCGTGACCGCTCTAATGGTCTTCTATATCAAGGCTTGGGCATGCACATATATGACTTTGAAGCCACGGAGGAGCGAGCGAAGATGTTTACCGACGATAAGAATCAGATGTGTGGGGTCGCACCTCGATATCGTATGGTAAGTACATCACCTAGCTTCTTTAGTTTCTTAATGTGGTACTAAATCCTGAATTGGCTCAGTATCAAAATATGAATTCGAATGACTCTATACCGTACTTCAAACCCCCATTAGAGCGCCAGCCAGGATCGAACTTGGAGCTCAATCCGGAGGAAGCTTTCGACACCTCTCGATGGGTTATGCCCGACTATCCAGGGGAGCACATCACGGAAGCCGCTATTGACGGATGGTCAGACAAGAGGTCATTACCCGTGAGAAAGCGCAACGGCCCAGCTGCGACAGGTCCGACGACGTACAGCGGTGTGGTCATTATCACCACCAGTAAATACAACAGTGCCAAGGAGCTTTGCGACAGCGGTAGTTCTTGGGGACATGATTTTGTGTCGTCTACGGAGAATCTGTTCTGTGATATGGAGCCCAAGAAGCTTTGGCCTGTGTGCAGTGCCAGTATAACGAGCGCTTGTTTTGACACCAAGATCAGTAAGATGAGGCCTGCGAAAGGCTTAAGGGGAAGAGACTCAAGTTCAGGCGAGGTTCCCCCTGAGAAGAGTTACGCCAAAACCATCCATTGGGACTAGGGATCACTTCGGACCCCGGCGTCCAGGATATTTAGTGTGTCTTCTACGGTACCGAATGTTGTCTCTGCTGTTAAAAGCGTCGGTGCTCTGAGGTTTTGATCTGAATGCACTTATACGTGTATAACAGAAGTCCGCTTGGCTTTCTTCTTGGGGAAGAATGGTGCACAATGTAGCTTCCAAATCAATGGTACGTTCTCATGGTTTCATTAGATGAATGTCTAAGTCGCGTCCTATGCAAGCTGCTAAACGGCATCACGATGGCTTGTGACTAATCGTAGTTCAACACCATTCCTTGATCGTTCCCATCCGTAGACATAGGCACGAAAAAGCTCAACTGTTCCATATTATAACGGCTCGAACGCATTTCTTCCATTTTCATTGCGCATTCTCCACAGCTTTCGATGAGATGCGTTGGTCTTGGCGAACAATTTCATTAAGACAATCGATCAGATGAGACAAGCAGGGTGAAAAACACTGTTTATGGATATTCATATCCTTGCATAACTGACCATAGGCCGTCCATAAATGAGGATGGTCCATGGATAATGTAAAGCAATGGAAATACTTCTGTGCAGGTTCCGCGCCTTGAACTCGTCGTGTGAGCAGGTAATCACCATTCCAATTGTCGTGAATCAAGGACCTACGTCTAGTCACTTAAAGGATACGTCCCATTATGAAATTCCTCAGAATACTCGCTTTTCAGTGGATCCACCTCCTTAGCTCCCAATTCCACCAGCGTCTTGACCATATGATGCTGACCATAGATCATCGCTCGTAGGATAGGAGGATCACGATCGCCTGAACCGTTGACATCAACGCCCAGCTCCGCCAGTAGCTTAACAATCTCCACATGGCCCCATTGAGCAGCCTTCTCCAATGCGAGATCCCCGTTATTGCACTCCTTGATATCAACGCCCTTCTGTAGAAGAAAGCGAACCGTTGGTGTTTCACCATTCATGGCTGCCCGAGTAAGAACACTCCAGTCAGGTCCCTCAGCGTTGATGTTAGCTCCATGATCAAGCAGGATCTGTACGACATCCGTATGCCCGTTCATCGAGGCCAGGTAGAGGGGATCACCACGAGAAACGGCATAATAAATCGCCCCTTGTTCTAAGAGCAGTTGAACGAGTTGAGCATGACCTGAGCGAGAAGCTGAATGTAGTGGACCGCCGGAATAGTGCCATTGGTTGAGATTAGCGCCAATACTGAGCAGGAATCGAACAGCATCAATATGCCCATTGGCAGAGGCCTTACACAATGACTGCGCTAGAGGGTTGTTTCGTGCTCTTGTCGTTGGAATGTTGTGCAACATTTGCTTCAAGATATTCGTGTAGCCATGACTTGCAGCAACATCGAACGCGCTCCTACCATGTTCCTGCAACCAGTCTGCTTCAAGCCATTCGACTCGCGTGCAGAGATCCAGCAGATACTCGAAAATATCTTGCTGACCCGCGCGACATGCTTCGGAGAACGCAGCAATGACCGATTCTCTGAGTCCTGGGGCAATGTAGCCAGTCCTATCAGGCGTGATTATCAGGGCTAACATGTCCTTCTGTCCCCTTCTCGCCGCGTTCACGGACGCGTAACCGAAGAACTTGCTCCTGATATGCGGATTGAGTTTCTCTGATAGTCGTCGTGCCACCGTCGCTTGATCTCCCACGGCTGCGGCGGCAGAAAGCAAGTCTTGATCCGGGTCGAAAGATGCGTCTTTCATGCTAGCAGCAGGACGCTTCAAGAAAAGTTTAGCAGGGGGAATGTTGTGGGCTACTGCATCACACAAATCGTGAGCGTAGGTCAGACGTCGCTGTTCTGAATCATGGTCCTCTGTATCATCGAGGAGAAGCGTCGTTGCTTGCTTGATGGTGCAACTGATAAGATCGCCTTGATGGAGCTTCAACACATTAGCCGCCAAACGCATTTTAATGCACTTTGGTTTCAAGAAGAGGATTCGAAAATATTTGCTGAAATTAAAGATATCCGTCGCAAATACTGCATGTAAGACTTCCTCATTGAATGCTTCTAGAGGCTCGTGTCAGCATGGAGATATTTACAGTACTGAGACAACTTACTACATATCAGCCGGAGCCTGACAGCTTTATACAAACCGATAGCCACGACCATGTTCTCAATCACGCATTCGAAGGCTAGTTCTGGGAGATTGAGGACATCCATGATGAAAGTACTGGCTAGGTACAGAGCCGTGGTCGATTAGGTTGAACGATCGGATGGCTGTCTGAAAGGCTCAGTACAGCGGTTGGAAAGCCTACAGGGAGAGTGCGAGAGTTTTCGATACGAACAATTTATATCGGGCGATCTATAATGGACATGCAAGATCGTCAAGGGTGAGGAGACCTTTGGGCACCAGAAAGTATTGAAGCAAGCGAGGGATGGCTCTCAGGCTGAGATACTGTAACAAGGCAGTGCAGATCCTACGATCCTACCAATCCTGCGGCCAAACCCCTTTACAGGATTTCGCGAAACCATGGGTGGGGTACAGAATTTTGCGGTATAGAATTTTGCGGAACCATTGACGCCGACGCTAAACGGATGGCCCGCGCACCAAAATTTGGGTGGGCCAACCACCAATGTCGAGTGGAATAGGATATAAACCTATAACAGGTCTATAGACAGGTATGTCTTAGATTCATAGACCGGTATACATTAGGCTTATAGTAGGATTATAAATATGTGTTTAATAGAGCTCTGATAGGGTAGATAATAGGGATATATAGAGCGTATACTAGAGAATAGGCCATTATGGAGCATGCCATGGAGCATACCATGGGGTAGGAATAGGGCATACTATGGAGCAACAATGAATATGGAGCGCGGGTATACTATGGAACAGTAATAGTATGGAGCGTGCTATGGAGCAATGTTAGGGCAACCTATGGAGTAACAGTGGGGCATATCATAGAGTATATTATAGAGCGTACTATGGAGCAGCAATGCGCCATATCATGGAGCAGTAATGGGGCATATACTACTCCATGATATGCTCCATAGTATACGCCATATTATGCCCCATAGTATGCCCTATTGCTGCTCCATGATATGGCCCACTACTGCGCCATAGTATGCTCCATAGTATGCTTCGTGATATGGCCCATTGCTGCCCCCATATATGGCCCATTACTACCTTTGTGCATACCCCATTGCTGCCCCCGTATATGGCCCATTACTGCTCCTATGTATGCCCTATTATTGCTCCATAGTAGACCATATTACTGCTCCATAATATGGGTCATTGCTGCTCCCATGTACGCCCGTTATTCCTCCATAGTATGCTATATTACTGCTTCATAGTATGCCCCATTGTTGCTCCATGGTATTGTTACGATCAAGGTTCGTTTCGAACCTTGGTAGACTTAGTATACTTGATAAAGCTAAGAGCTTGCTCGCCTGTCTTACAGCCTAGAGTAAGCGACTAGTAGGGCGAGTAAGATCGAGTATAGCGAGTAGTACGATTTCCTTCTTTTATATAGACGGCGTATTTCCTAGTAGATAAGAGCTTCGTATTTAACTTCCTTTAAAACTTTTAATTATAGATTCTAAATATAAATATTTATTAAATTATTAATTAAGTTTATTGAATTTATCTAGTTATATTTAATTATTTATATAAAAACTATTATTTATTAATTCTTAATACTCCTCTTTAAGAGTATTAATTTAAATTCTATTAACGTTATATTAAAATATTAAATAGAGAGTTTTAATATTTTAAATATCTTTAAAATAAATACTTTAAGATTAATAAAGGCCCTAACTCTAAATACCTAAAATAATACTAGAAGATATAATATTATAAATAATAAAAATTATATTAAAATCTCCCGCCTAGATTAATATTATAGAGAGTATAAAAGATTTAATAATTAATATTATACTATATTAAGACTAGCTTTATAATAGTTATTAAATATAGTATATAGATCCTATAAAGAGAGTATACGGCGTAGTTATATTATTTATATTATAGTATTATATTATAATCTCCGGTACTCCGGAGTTTTTATTAGAAATAAGAAATTTAGAGCCCTCGCTTTAACTCTTTAAAAAATAATTTTATTATTTAAATATAAAGATTATTTTCTTATTAAGACTTTATATTTATTTTTATATTATTATAAATACTCTAGATATTATAGTTTAATAATTTTAATCTCTTTTAATTTTCTTAAATAATAATTTATTAAAAGTATAAAAAACCTCTTTAGAAATAATCGTCTCGAAGGCGAGACGTAGGGGACTAATACTTCAAATAAAAATATAAAAGATTTATTAAAGAATATTAATTTAACGGTGGATTAATAATTTATAAAATTAAAATATAAATAAAAAGCCCTCGAAAAAGACGCCTCTATTATTATAATTTAAAAAAACTAAATATCGAAAACCTACGATATACTATCGTAGATAAAGGAGATAAGGAAATTCAAAATAATCTTTAAAAATTAAATATAAAAGACGAAAGCGGCTTATAATAAATCGTAGTAAAATTAGTTTTAATATAAGTTAAAATAATTTATAATTATCGAAATTATAAGATTTCTATACGAAAAATTCGTAAAATTATCGAGAATAAATTTATAATATGAAGACTATATTCTATTTAATACCCGTAAACTTTCGAATAAACGAAAAAAAAAGATTTTATATATAATACTTTACTTAAAAGAGTAAATTAAGTAATTATAAAATAAATATAAAGAACTTTATTTAATAAATATATTAATATAGATATTTCTTTCGGGTTATTTATTTAACGTAATCGAGGACTCTTTAAATCGAGTTATAAATATAAATTTTAAATATTAATATATACGTTAAAGGAATAATTATTTAATATAAAATTTCGATATTTATTTTAATATTCTAAAAGCCGAATTACTTTTTTATAATAATAAATAATAAATAATTTATTTAATAACCCGTTTAAGATTTAATATTTTAAAAAAAGTTAATTAAACCTAAAATATTCTTATTAAACGAACCGAATTTATATTATTTATAATATATTATAAACGTAATCTTAGACGGGACTTTAAGATATAAAATAATAATTAAAATAATTAATTAAGACCTCGGAAGAGGTATAAAAAAAAGTTAAAGAATAAAGATAATAAAAATAAATTTAATATTAAGGAATAAGATTCTAATAATAATAATTATAAAAATATAAATAAAATATATATAACTCGCGAGAGCGATAAGAATCTTAAAGATATTGAATATTTTAATTATTATAAATTCGGCTACTACTTTAATAAATATTTAAAGAAAAAAATAAAGAGTATTAATTATATTAATAATTGTATTATAAAATTAAAAAATAATAAATCTTTAGGGAAGTCTTTATCTCGAGGGAATAAAAAAAATAAAAATCCGACCGAGTATAAATATCGATAATAAAGTGATTATAGACTTAATTAATATCGATATAAAAATTATTTATATTAAAATAAATAAAGATCTAGGAGTTAAAATCAATATTATTAATAAAATATTTATATAATAATTTACCTAGATTATTTTAATAACGAGTTATTACCGACTTTAAAATAAATAAGCGAGTAATTAATTTATTATTATAATATTTATAATATCGTCTACTAATTAACTAATTTATAAAGATAAATTAAAGAGTATAATAATATCTTTTATTTTATTAATAAAAAAGGCTCGCCTATTATCCTAAATATACTAGTTATAAAAAAGGAAAAAATTTAAACCGATTATAATATATATATTTAACGGTTTAAAACGCGCCAAATATATATATATTAAAGTTATTTAAGGATTTTACGAAATTATTAAAGACGTAATTAATTAATTAAATATTAATTTATATTAAGGCTAGTCTCTTTAGTTAAAATTCTATTAATAAGAATAAAATTAAAAAAGACGATATTATCGTTAATATAATATCTTTTAATAATTTTATTATCGTACCGCCTACGCTTCCCGATAAATTTATAAATTTTAACGATATCTTTCTAAATAAAAAAGCGGGTCGATTATCGTTATATAAAAATAATAATTATATAATTAAAATAAAGAGTAACCCGTTATACGGGCCCCTTTATAATTTATCGAATTTAAAATTAATAAAGTTAAAGAGATACCTAAACGATATTTTAATAAAGAGGTAAATTAAATACTCCGTTAACCCCGTAAAAACTCCCGTTCTTTTTATTCTAAGTAAAAATAATAAACTATAATTATATATTAATTACTAAAGTTTTAATAAAATTATTATTAAAAATCGTTATTTATTACTTTTAATTAACGAGACGTTAGATCGCTTAAATAATATTATATAATTCACGAAATTTAATTTAAAAAATATTGATTATCGAATAAGAATTAAAAAAGGCGATAAATAGAAAATAATATTTCGTATATAATTTAATCTTTTCGAATATATAATAATATTATTTAATTTAACGAATATATTTATTACTTTTTAAATTTATATTAATAAACCGTTAGCGGGTTTAATAAATATATTTTATATTATTTATTTAAATAATATCTTAATTTATCTTAATTCAAGAGAGGAATATATTAATTATATATAATAAATACTAGAACGCCTATAAAAATACTCTTTATTCGCGAGTTTTAAAAGATACGAGTTCTTTATTTAATTAATTAAATTTCTAGGATTTATTATAAATACTAAAAATATATCGATAGATATATATAAATTTAAAATAATTTAGTCTTAAATAAAACTAAATTTCTTTTATAATATATAAATATTTTTAGGCTTCGTTAATTTTTATTATTAATTTATTTACTATTATTTATTAATAATAAACTTATTGACGGGTTTATTGAAAAATAATTAAAATAATAAAAAATTTAATTTATTTAAATAACCTAAAGAGGCGGAGTAAACGTTTTACCTACTTCGCGATATATTTATATAAATACTTATTCTTATATATTTTAATCTAGAATTAAGAATTCGGATTAAAATAAATATTTCGGATTTTATTATAACCCCGATTTTAATATAATTATAAAATAATAAAAAAAAAATCTCGTCGCTTTCTAGTTTCGTAAAATATAAAGTTTAGAAATTCGATATAAAATTTATAATAAAAAACTCCTCGTAATTATTATAATATTTAAATAATAACGATACTACTTTGAGAGTAGTTTATATAAAATAGAAATCTTAATCAATTATAATAGTTTAAAGAGTTTTATAAATATTAAATAATTAAATAATTATTAGGCGCGTTAAATAATAAGATTTTCATTTTTTCATTTTTTCATTTCTTAATTTCGTATTATTTTAAGAAGAGTAATTTAATTTATAACTCTTTTTATTATTTTAATTATAAAGACTAGGACGACTTTTTAGATAATATATTATTTATATTATAATAAAAGTTATAAAATTTAGAAAGTATTAATTAAGGCCCTATTTTTACTATAATACGAAATATATTCGTAAATATAAAAGATTTAAATATTAATAATACTTCGCCGGCGTTAAATAATATATCCGTAGATATTATATAAAATTTAATATATATAAAATTTACGTTACTAGGGTCGTTAAAGTTTATTATAAAAAAAATATATTTTTCGGAAATATATTTATCTAGGCCTAAGGAATTAATACTTAAACGGGAAATTCTAAAAAGTTTAAATAAAATATTTATTTAAATCGATTATAATATAATAAAAAAACTTTTTAATCCTATCGCTAGAGTTATAGACTATAGATTATTTATTCTATATATTATTACTAAATTAATAATATTTTATAAAACGGTTTATAACGTTAAAAGTTTATTAATAATTAAAATAATTAGCGCTTTATAAAAGGATAATTCCTTCTCGTAAATAAAAATCGCCGAAATAATATAAACGGATTATTAGTATTCCGCTAGAGTATAAACTTTAGATTCTATATTAATTTTTAAATATAATAATAAGATTTATATATTTAAAAAAGGATTAATCCGCGAAGAGTTATTAGAATAATATTATAATAATATTTTAACGGGGTACTTTAGTATTAAGAAAATAATAAAATTATTTATTAAAAAATATTTCTAAAGTATTTTTAAGGCCGATATATAAGAATATATCGATATATATAATATATATTAATAGGTTAAAGTATATCGATATTATTTTTATAACGAGATTAGTTTTTTATTATATCCTATAGAGTCGTAGAAAGAAATTATAAGAAATTTTACTACTAATTTACCTCTAAATAAACGATACGAATATATATATAATACGATTTTTATAGTTATAGATAAGTATATAAATATATTACGATATATTTTAATTATTAAAATAATCGACTTTACGGGATTAATAGAGTTAATATTCGAAGAAATTATCCTAAAGTTTAAAGTTCTTAATAGGATTATTTTTAATAAAGATTCTATCTTTATAAATATAATTTAATTAGAGGTATATTATTTAATAAAGATTAAAAAACGCCTAAATACTATATTTTATCCGTAAATAAATAATTAAATAAAATATTAAAACTATATTTAAAAATATTATTTAAAAATATTCTATTTAAGCGAGTAAAATAACTAGGTAGTACTTTTATTTATAATAAAATTAATATACTATATTACGTAATATACGATAATAAAATAAATATTATTTATAATTAAATATAGTTATAATTCTTCTCTTAATCCGCGTCTCGAGAGTAAAATATACGACGGAGAAATATTATCGGTATAAAAAAGAACTAAAAATTCAAATATTTTAAAAGAGTATTTAATAAAATTTCAAATTATCGAGTTTAAAACGTAAAAACATAATTATAATAAAAGATATAAACCGAGATTATTTAATATAAATAATCTTATATTATTATTAATTAAAGATTTAATATAAAAATAACTATATTAAAAACTCTTTTATAAAATAATTAAATAATTTCAAATTCTAGATATTATCGGAATATAAAGAGACCGCCTAATATTATTAACTAGTTACCGAAATTTATAATATTTTCTATATATCGCTTTTAGAGTCGTATTATTAATAATAAAATATTATTTCGATTCTTAATATACCTCTACCAGAATTAATAAATAATATAAATAAATAAAAAATAAGAAATAAATTAATAAAAAAGAAGATAACGAGCGAGGTACTTTATTTTATAAAATAACTAGGATAATTAAAGACCTTTAATAAATAAATTAATATAAATATTTTAAATAATATATTAGAATTACGAGAAGTATTCGAAGAGACTACGAAGATAGAAAAGATATAAAAAATAAAGAGTAGGAAAAAGAAGTATTATTAATTATTAACTACTACTAACTACTTTTTATTAATAACTTCGAGCGAGATATATCTTTACGACTAGTAAAGTATTTATAAATAGATTTATATTCAAAGTAATTAATTTTCTTAATATTAAAACTCGGTTATTTATAAATAAAGCCGAGGCCGGGGATTCGAGTTAAATAATAAAAATAAAAAATTAAATTAAGACTAAAATTAAGAATTTTATCTTTGATTTCTTTAATATATAATAATATATACCCTTTATACCTCCGTATTAAAGACGAGGCTTTATAATATTAAAGCGAGTAATAATATATTTAATTAAAAAAGCTTTATATTTAGATATTATAACTCTTTATATATTATTAAAAAATACAGTAAAATCGATAATATTAAGATTATTAAAAATAAATATATTAAATTAATCGGTAACGGGCTTAAAGCCGGGAGAAAAGTTATATTTAAAGATATTTAATATATATCGCGTATAAGTCTTATCCTTAGCGTTATATTCGGTTTTATTATCAACTTTATCTTTATTTATCGATTTAAATAAATCGTTAAATTAATATTATATAATTTTATTTTAAAATATACTCGTATCCCGGGTAATAATCCCTCTTTAGAAAATTATTAATATATAAATTATATTTAAACCATGTTAATTTATTAGAATATAAAAGATATTATTTATACCCTCGATATTTATAACAAGCCGAGATATTAATTATAATATAATTTTCTCTTTTTTAATATTATTACTTCTAGGTTTAATCTCTTAAAGAAAAATTATAATATCTTTTATATATTTAATAATATATTAACGAAGATATTTATTAAGGCCTCGACGTTCTAAATAATTAAAAAAAGAATTTATAAAGATATAGAATTTAAAAGAAATCTAAATATATTAATATAATTTAATTTCGGACTATAAATAATATATAAAATTATATAGGTATTTATTCTTTACGTAATAAATATACTTTATATATAATATTTTATTATATAGGATATAATTATCTAGGTTTATTTATTTAAAATAATAAAGATATAAAAATATAGATAAAAGCGGGATAAAAATAAAATAAACGATTATTTTATAAAGAACGAGAATCGGAGATATAATAAATACCTAAATATTATTATTAATATCGTATACCGTAGAGATTAAATTAATATATTAAATATTAAAGTAATTTAGTTATATACGTAATATTAAAGTAATTTAGTTATATACGTAATATTAATAAAATAAAATAAATATTATAATAATATTAATTCTTTTAAAATATAAATAAATATTTTATTTAAAGATAAAATAAATTATTTTATTTACTTCAATAATTATAAAATTAAAGAAAGAATTTAAGAAAAGAAAAGAAAAATTTATTTAAATTATAATTTTTTAACTTTAATCTTATTTACGGAATATATAAATAAAATTTAAAATCTCGAAGAAAAAAGATTAAAAATACGACCGAGATTACTATAAATTAATAAAAGTCTAAATATAATATAATTATTAATAATATATAAAAGTTTATATATATAAAAGATAATAGGATATTATAGAAAAAGTAAAATTAGAAAGTAGATAAAGATTTTATAACTATATTAAAATTGTTATTTATATATATTTACTCCTATAACTAGAGTTCTTTCTAAATAATAAAATAGAATAATTTACTCCGCCGCCGATATTATTAAAGCCCTACTAGTAGTAAAGATTTACAATTTTTAATAATAATTAATAATATACTTTCCTTTACTTTTCTCTTTAGGTTTTAAGATTTTTATTAAATATTTATTATAATTTATAACTATATAACTACGCCGGTATATAAAGTATAAACGACGGATTATTAATTCTAAAATATAACTTATTTTCCTCCCTTTGTCCTATTAGGTTTAGAGGTTTTTTATTAATATATTATTATTAAAAATCTAAGAGATTAATAGAACTAGGTAGGATATATAAATATTATATATATACTCTATTTAATTCGGACTCTCTTATATTATACTTTTTATTTAAAAATAATAAAGTATTAGATTAATATATATTAATTTCGAGGGCGAAACCCCTAAAAGGAGAGGTAATTATTATATTATATTAAAACTAACTTTATAGTAACTATTAAATATAGTATATAGATTTTATTTGAGAGGAGTATATAGCGTAGTTATATTATTATATTATATTATAGTTTCTAGTATTTTGAAGACCTTTTTAAAAATAAGAAACTCGAAATCTTTATTTTAACTCTTTAGAGATTAATTATATTATCTAAACCTAAAGATTATTTTCCTATTAAGATTTTATATTTATTTTTATATTATTATAAATACTCTAAATATAATAATTTAATAATAAAGTTTAAAGTATATTAATAATAATAAGATAAAATAAAGAAGTAATAGCGAGATTAAGCGAGAAATAATAATAAAGAGAAAGCGACGATAATAGTAATAATAATAGAAAGAAATAATATATAAAGAGGGTAGAGGTAAAGATAGAGAATTTGTATATATATAATTTATAAAGCGGTTAAAAATTAAATTAATACGGGGATATTTAGATTTATATAAAATCTTTATATAAATCTAAAGACCTCGGTATATACGTTTATATCTTAATTACACTACGGAATAAAGAAGGAAAGGGAAGGGAATAACTTTTATTTCCTTCTTTTCTAATAAAGAAGAGAGCGGAAGGGAAAAAATAGAGATTATTAAAAAAGAGAAAAAATTACCTATTATTCTCTTTCTCCCTTTTTAAATAAAGTTAATAATATAAATAAACCTAAATATCTACCTAATATATTTACTAATTATATTAATCTTTATTTATATCGCGATTAATAGTAGAGGTTAATATATTTTAAGTCTTTAAAATATATTTTAAATTAATAGAAAGAGGGTTTATTTCTTTAATACTATCGTAATAAAACGAGCGCTTTATAAGGAAAGATATATATTTATAAATTTAATTAATACTAGTTAATATACGTTATATTTTTCGAATAAAAGTATATTATTTAATTAAAGTAGATTATAGAATTTAATATAAAACTTATAATATATTAACTACGTAGTATCTATATATAAAGATAGTTAAGGTTATTTATATTTAATAATATTATTACCCGTTAAATCTATTACTAGCGCCGCGTTAATATCGGCTTTTTAAAATACCTCCGTTTTTTTTTATTTCTAGACTTAACGAACTATTTATTTTATAAATAATTTCGTTAAATTATTTAACTCCTTTATTATATAATTATTTAATTATCGGTTTTTATATTATTATATTTAATTCGGTAGTAAACTTTATTTATTTATTATTAAATTATATAACTCCTATTATTAATAATTCTTAAATAAGATTTTAGATCGATATCTTAATCTAAATAATATAAAAATTAGTATAAATAATTAGACTAGTATTTACGGTCTTTCTTTATTATAAAGCTCTTTATAATAACGATTAATACATTATAGAGAAAAATAATCTAAAGTTTAAATAAATAATAAACTATAATTAAAAAAGAAGAAGAAACGCGAGATTAATTAATATTTAAATATAACTTCCGTTTAATATTAAATTATAAGTTATTAGAAACGTTAATTTTATATATTTATATTAAGGCTCTCCGTTTAATACTTTAATATAATATCGATAAGACCTAAATTAATTCTCTTAAAGAGGAGTATTAAGAATTAATAAATAATAGGCTTTATATAAATAGTTAGATATAACTAGATAAATTTAATAAATTTAATTAATAATTTAATAAATATTTATATTTAGAATCTATAATTAAAAGTTTTAAGGGAAGTTAAATACGAAGTTTTTATTTATTAAAAAATACGTAGTTTATATAGAAGAAAGAAACTACGTTATTTATTTATTTACTCGTTTATTCCTATATTAAATAAATAAACGGTTAAGCGCTTACCTATTTATTAATTTATATACTACGTCGAGTAGTAAATAATTTCTTAATTTATTAAATATACTAAATATATTAAAGTCCTAAGAGAGTTTTAGTTATAATATTATCTCTCTCTTTTAACTTTTTTTATCTCTAAAGATAATTTTATATCTTTTTATTAAACGAAGTAATATAATAATTTATAGGAATAGGTCGTTTTTAAAAGTTTTATAATTATAGTTATTTATACGCGCTACGCGGTACGTTAAATAGAATATTAACTATCGTTCTTATTAAAGAAATATAGGGAGTACGCCGCGGAATAGGGAAGGAAAGGGATAAAACTAACCTCTATTTTCTTCCCCGGAGTAGGGAAGAGAATCAATAGAGAAGGGAAAGAAATACTAAAAGAAAATAAAAAAGGAAAGGGATTCCTTATTATTTTTTATCTCTACTCTCTTTATAAAACTAATAATTTTAGTCGATTAATATACTCTTTTAACGCGTACCCTAATTATATTAATCTTTATTTTAATTTTAAATTATACTAGTTATTTTAATATATTCTTAATTCCTTTTACTAAATATATATTCACGATTTATTATAAAGAAAGTAGACGTAATATATTAAGATTTTATTATACTAAATATTATAGAATATTAATATTTTCTTTATATACCCCCGTTAAATTTTTTAATAATCTAATATCCTTCGCCTAAATAATTATATATTTAGTATATATAATAATAAGATTCGCTACTATAAATTCTAAAAATTAATATATTTAGTAATATAATAGGCTTAAAACTTATTAGAAAGTAATATAATTATATAATATTTCGTCGCCTTTTATAATACCCCTAGAGTAATTAATTACTATTAGAAATTATAACTCAATTATATATCTTATATAATCTTTTAAACTAGACGCTAAAATAGCGCTTTAGGAATAAAAAACTTAATAGTTTTCTAATAATATCGAATTTAACGAAGTATAGATATTAGTAATAAATTAGTATATTAATTAAGATAAAATTAAATAAAAAGACGAAATATTTACGTCTTTAATTTATACGGCGTCGACGAGTTATAGGAATAACTTCTATCTTCTATCCCCGCTTCTTAACCTATTATCGTAGAGTTTTCGTTACGGCTAGGGCTTTTCGAGTTATTAGAGAGTATATATTAATATTTTTATTATTATCTTAAATTAGGTTTTTACCTAATAATTAAACTAGATCTCCGTTTATATCCTTTACTTTCTCTATATTAATAGATTAGTATAATGATTACGATAAATCTAGAATAAAAAGTAAGATATTTACGGTTTATAGATTTTTTTAAGGTTTAAGATTTCTTTTTTTTTTAGAGTTAGGATTTCTTAACCCTAAAGACTATAAATAATAATAAATTAATATATTAATTACGATAAGATTAGGATATAAATTAAATATTTTTTATTTTAAGCTTTCGTTATTATTTTAACTAAAGTAATATATTAATATAATAATTAAAATAATATTAAAAGAAAAGATCAAGTAAATTACCACCTAAAGTTTTATTTTAAATTAAATATACGATCTTCTTTTTCTCCTTTATCTCTTTATCTTTACGAGTTTTTTAGTTTATAGGTATTTTATTTTAAATAATTAAATATATAGACTTTCTTTTACTAGGTAATTTTAAATCTTCGAGCTCTAATTAATTAATTTATAATAAGACTTTTAAATTACACTTAATATTAATTAATATCTTAAAAGAATCCGGCTCTTTTTATTTAATAACCGGCTTTTAGTATTTAATTACGTATTTAATCTCCGTAATAAAATACTATTTATATAATAAATTATAAAGTCTCTCTTTATAATATAAATAAAATTAATTTAGGTCTAAATAAAAAAGATAAAATAAATAATTAATAAACGGATTATATTAATATTAGTAGTTATTATTATCTAGATTATATTTACTAGGTATAGGCGGACTTATATATAAAGTTATATTTAGAGCCGTTATAACTAAAGTAACTAATAGCGGTTTACTCGTATAGTTATATATATTAATTCTAGGTTTTTCCGGATTATAGTATATTATAAATTCTTTACTATATATAAATTTATTAAATTCGAACTTATCTAAAAGAGTATCTAAGCGATACTATAATTTATAGAAATAATTAATACTTTTATTTTAATCTTTATCCTAGTAACCTTACCTATTTAATATTTTTATATATATTTATTTAGGAGCTACTAAATTCGATAGTTTATAAAGAAGGCGTTTTCTATATTTTATAACTTTAATTAATACTATTTATCCTAGACTTTACCCTAGTAATTTTATTATAATATTATTTTACGATTAAGTAGCTTCGGTTTAAATAAATAGTAGAGAAGTTATTAACTATAATCTATATATAATATTAATACTATTTATCTTAATCTTTATCCTAGTAACTTTACTAGGTTAGAATTAAATAATCTTTTAAGAGAAGACCTTATATATAATAATAAAAGATATAACGATAATAAATATTATAATAATTAGGCGTTTTATTAATAAATTCCCTAATTATATTTAATTTCACCTTATTTATAACGACGAAAGAATTAGGGGATATAGAGAAGAAAGTATTTATATAAATCGTTAGAAGCTAATTATACTAATCTATATATTAATAAATATACTACGTTTTATTTTCGATTAATTAAAGATTCCTAGAGTAGTATCGTTAATATAGTTTAGATATTAAAATAAGGTTAAGGTATAAGGTAAATAAAATAATAGGATTTATAATACTAAAAGCGGGATTCGAAATTAACGCCGTTATTATTTATTTCTAATCGATTAATAAAATATTATATATTAAGATATAGAGTTCTATCCTAATTTAATAAATTATAGAAATTAATAAAATTATTTATTAATTTCATAATTACTAAATTTAAATAATTTAAGTTATAAATAAATAGTAAATTAAAAATTTATAGCTCGAAGAAAAGCTCTATTAAATTACTAGATATAAAAATTAGGATAAAGATAATAAACTCTTAAATTATATATATATTTTATAATATATCTTTAGCTAGTAGATATACTCTTTAATTATTATATAAAATATATATCCTTCGGGGCTAGAGTAACCCGTTTATTATAAATCGCGTAAAGATTAAATACTATAATCGAAGTTAATTATTATATCGGTAAAGATAATTTATAATTTATTTATAAACTTCTTAATTAATATCGTCTTTATAGCTTCTTATAACGCGTTTAATACCGTAGATTAAATCCGAAAATAGCGTTTATATAACGTATATATAATTTCGCGGATAAGGCGCGTAAAGAATAGTTTCGGGATTAAAAAATTAGTTATTTTTTAAAGAAACCTAATTTCTTATAGAGTAACGACTAGTAAATTTAACGAATTCGAGTTTAATATAAAGAGATCCTATTTACTACCGTTCTTTAATTATTTACTTTATACCGCGATTTTCTTTATTCAAGCTTTTTTAGGAGGAATTTTATATATATTAAATACTTTTCTTATTATCTTTAAACTCCGCTAGTTAATAAGGGATTAAAAGCCCTATTTAATTATTATTATATTATATAAACCGTTAAAGAGCTTAAGATTAATATTAACCGTATTTTCTATAATAACTAGAGATATAATTATTAATATTAATTAATAAGGATTTAATTAAATTTCGGTAGGAATTTACGAAAGAGGGTACGGATATCGGATAATTATATATTTATAGTTATTATAGCGGGTAACTTAACTTATTATATATAAAAGAGCCGTAGATCTACTTTATTATTATATTTTATTAGATATTTTTACCGTAAAGTATTCCTCGGCTATAAAATATAATTTACTTAAATAAATTATATAATTATAATATAACCGTTAAATTCTTTTATTTTCTTATTCTCTTTATTTATTTATATAATTTATATCTAGAATATCTTAAAGTAGTAGTTTCGCCCTAGAGAACTTTATATATAATTAGTATTCTTCTCCTCCTAGTATAGTACCCCGAGATACCTCGTTTACGATAAAGATTTCTATTAAACGTTTTATAATAAAAGGTAGCGACTACCGTTATTATATATATAGGGTAGAAATAACTATCGATTTCCTCGTATAATTTTATTCGTAATAGTAGTATCGTAATCGAAAAAGGAAATATAAGATTAATAAAATAAAGGGTTATATATTTAGTTTTTTATAAACCTCGTAAAAGTTAACTTTAGAGTAGGAGTATTTCGATTATAATATTATAATAAATACTCGAGAGCCGAGGAATATTTATAAAAAATATAACTATATAATATTAAGGATTAATATTATAAATAATATAAAAATATACCTCGAATTAAGGAAATGTAAGAGGAAAGCTTTAATATATAAAATAAAACCGATTTAATATATACTCTCGTTTAAAGACTAGGTATATTACTATCCTTTTAAATAATAAATATAAAGATTAATATAAATTCTTAATTATATAATTTAGAGGACTAAAAAAAAGATTAATATATTAAAATTTAACGGCTAGGAGGTAACCTAGGAGGATTTCTCTAAATTATTTATATAAATAATTATCGGGCTTAAACTCTCTTTACGATCTATTAATAATATCGATATATAACGAGTATTTAAATATATTAACACTTAACTTACTCTCCCTTTTATATTAATAATTAAAAATTATATAATAAAGAAATATTAAGAGATTTAACCTCTTCTCTTTTAAGATTTATTTAATAATAATATTAAAGTTACTTTTATACTAGATTTATAATCTTTTAGAAACCGGTAGAGTTATATAATTATAAATATATACTTTATCGACTAATAATAATAATATTACGAGATACTTTTAACTTTTAAATTTATAAAAAGTAAATATAATAATAAAAATCTAGCCGGGTATTTAAATATTATTATCCGTTATTATAATTTAAAGGACCGTATTATATTAATTATTATAAATAACGCCTCTAATAATACTATAATATATTAATTACTTAAAACGATATCCGCGGAGGAGAGTATATAATTTATAATTATAAAAAAGGAGTTTAAATACGAGCTTCGCGAAGTTTATAACGAATTAGACTTTTTTACGAATATTAGAATTTATCGCGTCCCGTATCTTTCTTATATTATTTAACTAGGTTTAAAGGAAGTTTTTAATACTATTAAAATCTCGTTAATAAATAAAAACTTTTAGAAGGATTAAGCCGAAAAAATAAATAAATAAAAAAAATTTAATATAAGAAAAAAACCCGAGATCCTATTCACTTTTATAAAGGTATATATTCTTAATTTTATATTAATCTTTATACCTACCTTTATTTTTTTATTAAATTTAGGGTATATAAATTCGTAAAGCCTCTATTTACTTTAATAAAAATAATTAACGGCGCGAGCGCTTTTAAGATATTTTAAAAAGATTTAATAACGAGAAATATTAATCGGCTAGGTTAATTTAGGGATAAAAAATATATAATAAAAAATACCCGAACGAATTTACTACGCTAAAGCTCTTTTAGAATATAATAATTAAATAAAACTTAATATATTATATATTAATCCGGGCCCGAAGATTAAGACTAGTATTAAAAGAGTTTTTTCGCGAATAAAGAGAGTAATTATAAATAAATAATAACGAATCGAATAAAATTAAATAAACTACTTTATCGAGTTTAATAGACTATTCTATCGGTATATATAAATAATTAATACCTTATATACGCCGATTATTTATATAGTCTTTTCGGTTTATAATAGTCTATTTAATTATTTTAAGAATAAAGAGAAAAAGTTTAAAATTAAAAATATAAATTAGAAGAAATTTATATTAATAGATTTAAAGAAGGTTTAGGTTAAATTAAAATAATATTATTCTTAAACTTAATTAATTTTAGGTAGTTTATATAATATAATAACTCTCCTAAACTTTATTAGAAAAGCGATTATATTCTAGGGTTAAGATTAGAATAAAAAGACTAATAAAGAATAAAAGAATTATTACTAGGAATAATTTAAAGAGTAGTTTAATCGGCGTATATTTATTATTAATTAAAAGAAAATATATATTAAAAGAAACGTCGATATAAATATTTTTAAATACTTTATTAAAGGTAAAAAGAAGATATCGATTCCAAAGAGTCGGAGTAATAAACTTTAAAGTTACCGCGAAATAAATGAATTTACTATTTATATTAATCTTTATACTAATAATTATATCGGCTAATTTAATATAGGATTTAATAATAAAAATAAATCTATATTTAATAAATAAAAGGAATTTTCGTTATATTATAATTATCTCTTTTATACCGCCCGTAATATTCTAGTTATACCTTCTACGGGGGTTAAATACGAGCGAGTATTTAATATTATTAATTAATTATATTTAGTTTAAAAATCTTATAGTCTAGAAACCTTCTCGGTTCTAATAATCTTTAATCGCTTTTAATTTAAAGAGAACGAAATAATAATATTATAATAAAACCTAGATTAGGAAGAGATAATAGTATTTAAAAAATATAAAATAAAGGTAAAAAAGCGGGAAGAGGATATAATAAAGAGCGAGAACGAAGATTTAATTAATAATATAAATAAAGGCTAGTCTAATAATCTTATAGAAAAAGAATTTAAAGAATTTTCTAGAACTTCTACTACTAGTCTAACTCGTAAAGAAGGAAGAGTTAAAGGATATAATTCTAGCCCTTAAATAAAACGTCTTATAATAATATTATAAATAAAATATTAATATTATAAATAAACTCGAGAAGGCGTAAAAAATAAAATTATAAATTCATAAACTAGATTTTCCGAGTATATAATAAACTAAAGTTCTTCGAAACGCTCGTATTCGACCCGAGACTCTATATTAAAAAATTTAATAATAAAGAAGAAATCGAATATAGGATTATTCTTTAAATCGTAGGCGATATCTAGGCTTTATATAATAATTAAATATCTAGGCTATAATAGCTTAAAGACTATATAAGGAAACGAGTCTCTAGAATTAATTTTATTAAAATTAGTTAAAAAGACTAGACTTTTCTAAAAATCTTTATAAAGTAATAGAAATATAGGTAGGACTTTAAAGGATAGAAAGAGATAAAATAAAAACTAGAATTATAATTAATAATTAAATATAAATAAAATAGGTATAAAGATTAGTATAATAATAATAAAAGTTATTATATTAATAAATTTTCGGGTATTTTAGTAGGCTAGTTATAATAAATATTAATTTAAATAATTAACCGTATTTAGTAGAAATATATTTAGAAATCTAAACGAATTTACTACCTCTTTTTAATTTTATAGTAGTTTCGTAAACTTTTTAAACTAAATAATTCGTTCTAGCTCTTTTTCGAGTTTCTTATATTTATTAAATTTCTAAAATATCTTTACTCTTTTTATTATCTCGGTATACTCCGGTTTTAAGAGTATCCCGAATATTTATTTTATATTTTCCTTATCTTTATCTAGTACCTATCTATATTTAATAAAATCGTAATTATTAAATTATAGTTAATTAAATTTTAGTATCATAACCTATTTATAATTATCCTCGTCTAATACTATATATTTATTTATTCCTCGGATATTTTATTAATTTCCGCTAAATAGTTTATAAATCTTTAGATTTATAATAAATTAAAAGGTTATATTATATTATAATACGCGCTCGAGTTTATCGAAGATTTTATTAAGTTATAGTAAATATTTTTATAATATTTTACATATATATTAACTTATAATTAATATTAAATAATATATAGATTAGTATAAAAATATACTAGATAATTATTTCTTCGTATATACGAGAACCCTATATATTTATATTTCTTTAGCGAATATTTATCGTAGTATTTAATCTTCGCTTATAGCGATTTAAATACTATAATCTAATATCTTCGATAATTATTATAAATTACTTGTACTATACTTTATTAACTTAATATAATTAAAGCCTTAATAGTATTCTTTTAGTTTTCTTTTTTAGTATTACTCTCGATACTATAATTTTCCTCGTCGTCTATTTTCTATCGAATTTAAAATATATAGTTTATTAATTTAAACGAATTTTCTAAATTCTCTAGGGGCTCTTTATCTATTTAATTTAAATCTTTATTATTATTAATAATTATCTCTCTACCTAAGGACGCGCCGACGGTTTTCGTAATAACGCGGGTATATTTACCCTAAAAAATCTTATTATATTACTACGTATTAATCCCGTTTAAATAATTTAATATAAATTAATATAAATATTAGTATATACGTTTTATTAATAGTATCGATCTTCGCCTATTAAGTTATTCTTTATTAATTTATAATTAATAGATTTATTTATTCTTTATTATATATTAAAGTCTTTTCTACTCGTCGAATCGCTTTTTAATTAATAATTTTAGTTAACTCTACCTAAAACTTTTCTACGGAATAATTTATTAAACGATTTCTTAATTTTATTATATCAAGGTTTTTATTTAACTCCTCTTCGGCCTTTCTTTTTCCTTATTTATTAAATAAACGACCTCGATTACTTTATTTTAAATTAAATATAAATAAGGACTAGCCCGAGGTTTATTTCTCTTCGTCGGTTATAAAATAATTAACGATATATATAATATATTAATCTATTTTAATATTTATTATTTAATATTTAATTTAATTAACATTTAGATATAAATTAGTCCTAGGCTTTTTAATCTTCTAATTTAACTATAAAATAATTAATAAAAGTTATTTTATATTATCTTTTCTTATTATTTATTATTTAATATTATAATAATATTTATAATAAGTTTTAATTAAAGAGACTAGTTATTTTATATTATCCTTTCTTATTATTTATTATTTAATATTATAATAATATTTATAATAAGTTTTAATTAAAGAGATTAGTTATTTTAAATATATTAATCTTTATACCTCTTAGATTTTAATATAAATCTGAATTCTTATTTAATTATTATTAAAAGAGAGAATTCCGCGATAAAGTAACTACTAAATAATACTAGGTATAAAGATAAATATAATTATAAGAAATTAAATAATGAAAGAGCTGGATATTAAAATATCCGAGTAACTTAAGGAGTTTATTAATTAAATAAATAATTAATAAAGTTTAGAAGTAAGAGGAAAATATAAACGATATAAAAATAAGTTATTAGCGCGGTACTAATAACTACTATAACGTTATATAATATAAATAATCTTAGTTATCCTAGAAAATTATAATTATTAAATCGAAGATTTATTAAAAGTCTAGGACTTAATATATTTAATATTAATAAACCTAGTCTAATTACTCTATTATATTTACGTATATTTAATATAATTAAATTATTAAATCTTTATAAATATATAAATAAATATATTAAACTATTTAATATATTTAGGAAAAGTATTTAGAAATATACTAAACCGCCTAGTATAACCCGCGGTTAAGATAAAGATTAATATAATTAAGATACGCGTTAAGATAGCGCGTTAATAAATTATAATATTAGCCTTATAAAGAGAGTAGGGAAGGGATTTCTTATTATTCTCTTCTTTTCTTTATTTTAGGGAAGAGAATTACCGAGTCTTCGTTTCTTTCCTTTCTCTTCCCCGGTTCCCTTCCTTGGCCGGGGAAAGAAAGGAATTCTCTACTCTATTCCGTAACGTAATAAAGAGTATATTAAAACTAGAAAAAAATATAAGTTTTTAAAGTCCGTCGTTAGTTTTTTTAAAAATTAATAAGGTTTTAGAGCGCTTGAAATATAAAGAAAAAGAGATTAAAATTACGTAAGAAGCGGCGAACGAAATTATTAACTAGAAAAATATAAAATTAAAGAGACTTCGTTAATAAAAGAAATTCTTAAAGGAATATAAATAAAAGATATTTAATAAAGACCTTATAGATATAAAGAAGTTGAAGTATTTAAAAGAATTTAAGAAATTTAATAAAATAAAATATATAGTAGTTAAAACTCTTTATTTTAATAATTTTATATCTTTAAAATTCTTCTCGCTAGGGACTTATAATTAACTTTTTTATATTATAGTCCCCGAGATTTCTTTAGAAGTTCCCGATAATTAATTAAATTCGTTAATAGTTTTTAATATTCTCCGATTCGTTATATCCGTTTTATTTAACGAGGTAGTTTTAATTTTTATAATTTAAAATCTTTATTACCTCGAACTCCGTTTCTTCTTTAATTTAGAAATAAAAAGTAGTTTATAAAAATATTCTAGAGTGTACTAACTCTAATAAAGAGATATAGAATATTAAATATATTTTCGCGTCGGCTAGAAAATTTAATTCGTATTTAATTAATTCTTTATTTTTCTTAATCGAAAATAATTCGATTTTAATATAGTCTAGTTTTTTACTAGGTCTTTTACTCTTTATATTTTTTATTAAAAAATATACTTTATCCCTCTTTTTTAATTAAAAATACTCTTTTTAATATTTATTTATTATTTTCTTAATCCGAGTATTTATTTAATTAATCTAGGTCTATATCTCCTAGTATAATACTTTTATATTAATTATATAAATTAAAATCTTTTACGCGTTTAGTTTTTATTTAAATTCGAGGAATATATTAATATATTTATTATAGTTCGCGAAGAGTAGTATAAACTTTATCGTGTTAGATTATATTTATAAAAGTATAGAGTAGGCTCTAAGCGTTATAAATATATATAAACCGGTTAAACCGGGTTAAACGGGGTAATATTATATCCTAACTCTTAAGTATTATTAATCTTTATAAGCGCTCCTGAGAATATTTTTGGCTCGTGAGAATACCTAAATTTAGAATGCGCCACTAACATGGCCCTTATACATGGCCCCACTTATGGCCATGGCCCTATTCCATTCATGGCCATGGCGCATTCCACTCATGGCCATGGCGCATTCCATTCATGGCCATGGCCCCATTCCACTCATGGCCATGGCGTATTCCATTCATGGCCAAGTCCCTCATTCATGGCCAAGGCTCTGTCGCTGGCGCACCATATAACTGCGCCTGGCAAAACGTCGCCATATGTCGGGTGTCGCATAGCCCGGGCGTTACCCCCGCGTAGATTTCGCGCGAATCGATTAAATCCGGGAATCAAAAGTTACTGGCGTTAGGGGTGGTTCCGGGGGGTCGCTACCGTCGATAAGGGCGATCATGGAACATTATATATACGCATATATATAGGCCATAAATGGGGGTATGCGCGCATCTATGGGGGCAAGAATGGCCATGAATGCGCATATCTATAGGCCATGAATGCGCATATCTATGAGGCCATGTATACGCGTATATCTATAGTAGTAGTAATAGCTATGTAAATGAATAATCCTAAGCGGCCCTAAGCGGCCCTGAGCGGCCTAAAAATCCTAAAAATTCTTAAGCGAGCCTAAATAAACCTAAGCCGGCCTAAGCCGGCCTAAGAATTCTTAATTAACTTTAAGTTATTTTAGCGCTCGCGAGCGGGCTTAAATACTTCGAGTAAATTCGAGTCGTTTATACTTTTATAGATATAGATATTATTAAATATTAATTAAATTATAAGTAAAAGTCTTATCTAATTATTCTATTTTTTATTAACGTAATATCGTAAATATATCTCTATTATCTAGTTAGTTCGCTCTATCTATTTATCCGTCTACGGGTAGTACGCGGTTAATATTCGTAATTTAATTCTAATAGTATTAATAAGTATCTTCTAGTAATTAAAATCTCGATTAGAGATAATTAATCTAGGTATATCGTAGTCCTTAATTAATTAATCTAGTAATAAGAAAATGATTTATTCCGTTTTATAAATTTCCTTAATTAATATTATTATAGTATATTTATTAAATTTATTATAGATTATTATATTAGAGTTAAAGATTTCTACTATAATAGGGTCCTTTAATTTTAATAGTTTAATAATAAAATTTATTATAACGTCGTCCTAGGGTACCTCTAGTACTAGGGCGAATTAAATTTAACTATATTTAATATACTTTATAAATTTATTCTACTAGTATTCGATATATTCTTTAATATACTTCTCGATATATAATTATAGTTTTAACGCGTTATATTCTCTATAAATAAATTCTATAATTTTAATAACTCTAGGATATTCTTAAACTAGATTATTATAATAATTACGAATAATTTCTTTAAAATATCCTTTAGAAAGATAGATTTTCTTATTATATTCTAATAGTTTAGTTTATAGTTATTAATTTCTTAATATTTTAATTAAAGTATCGTTTTTATATCCCTTCTAGATATTATTAATAATTCCGGGAATAAAAATATATAGCGTCGCTATTAGTTATTATATTAAGACTAGCGATTTATCTTATTATTAAATAAGAATTAATTATATAACTATATTCTTACCTCCTATATAGTTTTCTCATTTATTAAATATATCGGCGCGACCGTTATTCTTTCCTAGAGTATAGAAGATTTTGAATTTATATTATTTTAATAATTCTAACTACTTTATTTATCTTCGATTTAATTATTTCGTAGTAGTAAAATTAAAAAGATTTTTATAGTCTATAAAGATAATAAGGTTTAAATAGTTTTCTATATAAATTTATTATTATTTTAATACTAAAACTACTACTAGTAATTCTTTATTATATATATTATAATTCTATTCTATTAATAATATCTTTCGTGAATAATATATAATAGGGTATTATTTATTATCTCTCTATTAAAGTATATAAACGCCTATTATTAAATCTAAAATATCGGTTTCGATTCGAGTTAATTCGTTACTTCGAAAGGAATATAGTACTAGTAGTTTCTTATAGGCCTCTTTAAATACCTTAAAAAATTATTATTATTCTTTTCTTTATTAGAAAGTAATATCTTTTTTTATAATATCCGTTAGTAGTAAAGTCTTCTTAGAGTAGTCTTTAATAAATCTTCGGTTAAAGTTCGTAAATCCTAAGAAACTCTATACTATCTTAATATTATATAGTATAAATTATTTCTTAATACTCTTAATCTTTTTAGAGTTTATATAAATACCTCTAGTATTAATTATAAATTTAAGGAATTTAACCGATTCTTTATAAAACTTATATTTCTTTAATTTAAAGAGAAGTCTAGTTAATAATAAATAAATTAGGATATTTTATATATATTAAATATACTCTTCTTTATTAATAGAGTAGATTAAAACATTATCGAGGTATATAATTATCGTTATATTTAAATATACTCGTATAATATTATTAATTAGTATTTATTAAATTACTAGTACGTTAATAAGTCCGAAGAGTATTATTAAATATTCGTAATAATTATATTTAGTATTAACAATAGTCTTTTACTCCTCGTTTTTTTTTATTCGAATTAAATTATACGCGCCTCGAAGATCTAGTTATATAAAGATTTTTATTATTATAAATCGATTTTATAACTCGTTAAAATTTAATAAAGAGTATTAATTTTTTATTAAAATATTATTTAATTTTCGGTAATTTATATATAGACGTAAATTTCTATTCTTTTTTACTACGAAAAGAATTAGATAATTTACTAATAATTTAGATTCTCGAATAAATTCTTTTTTAAAATTCTCGTTAATATACCCGTAAAATACTCCGAGTTCTTTTTTTAATAAAATATGAATAGGCCCAAATATCGATTATTTATCTAGTTCGAGTTTAATTTTATAATTTTATAATTAATATTTAAATAATACTTTTACAGTTATCTTTTTTTAAAAGAGATATTTTTATTATTAATACTCTTTAAGGATATTAGGAGGTTCGTTTTTATTTTTAGAAATTTTAATTTATTCGCTCTATTAACCTCTTTAATTAATATATATCGAATCGGATCTTTATATAAAATTATCTTTATTCGAAGATAAAATATTATAAATTTCTACCGAGTTATAGTTCGATTTCTTATCTATAATTATTCTTTATAGGTATATAAAAGTTATACTAGCGACGTTTTTAATATACGGAAATATAAATACTCTTATTTTTTAATCGATTATTAAATTATATTTCTTTAATTAAAATCTCACTATAATAAAAAACTAAATAGTTATTTTTATTATATCGAAGATAATTTCCTTATAGTAGTGTTAAATAGTAATTAGTAACGGGAATATTTCTTTATTTATTTTCTTTATTAATAGTTTCGACCCGTCGGTTAATTAAAATTTATATTATTTCTTCTTTTCTCGAGTTAATAGGCTAGTTAATTTAAATTATCGTTCGAGATATAAAGTTATTAATTACTCCCGAATCTACTATTATAATAATTTTATATCCGTTAACTTTTATTAGTATTTATATATATATACCGTACTAAATTAAATATAGATATTATTCTAGGGTTTATATATTAATCTCCTCGTATTTTTCTTTAATATAAGAGATTATTCTTTTCCCGACGAAAATAGAAATTTATAGTACTCTTTAAACTCGAAGTACCTCTCGTAACCTTCGGTTAAATAATAGTATTATTCGTTTTAATTATATCTTTTTAATTCCTTATTATAACCCGTCTAGTTTCGTAATTATAATTATTATTCTTTATTATAACCCGGGAAGATTTAGTTTTCCCTCTTCTTAATTAAATACTATATATAATTATCTTTAATATAATTATTCTATTAATTATAATTATATCTTGGTTTTATAATATACTTTCGCTCTCCCGAGTTATTATAAAAATATTTATAGTATTCGGCGCTCGAGTATATTAATTAATATACTTCCCTATATCGCGGGTAATACTCGTTATAGGTATAATTAATTCTAGATAATTATTTCTTTTCTTTCTTCTTTTCTTCGGGTTTCTTTTCTAATATAATAAATTAAATTTTAGAATTATCGAGGTAGTCTACTACCCAAAATTATTCTTTAGAATTTATTATACTTTATTCTCGTTTTTATCCTTCCTCTAAATTCTCCTTTAGAGTTTTATCGTTATTATTATTTAGTTCTTCGAGTTCTCGAATTCTTCGGGTAATTTTTTCTTCGATATTCTTTTACTTCTCTAATGAATTATTAAATCGAGTATAATTTTATATTAAATCTTTAAAGGATCCGGTTATAATATCCGGTATCTCTTTCTTAAATACATTTAACTATTATCGATTTATTATATTTTTCGAATAATAGTTCCTAGTAATATAGCCCGGTTTATTATAATTATAATAATTTATTACTTTTTTATCTTTATACTATTATTTATTTATTTTCTAAAATTCTTTTATAGGTCCCTTCTTAGTAAAATCGAGTTTTATTAATATATAATTATACGGGTTAAGTTTCTCGCGGCGGTAATAACTAGTTATATTATATCTATTATTATAAACTCTTAAACGTCTTTATCCGTTAATTCCTTTATTATAGCGCTTCTTTATTATACGTTTATATAATTTATCGTCGATCGCGATTATTTATTCTATAAATATATCGAGGTTTTAGATATTAGTTCCTAAATATATAAACTCGTCTTTAATACTATCTTTTAATCCTCGTCGATATATTATTATAAAAATAGTATTATCCTAGTCCGTTAATATTATATAATATTAGAATTATACCGAGTAATTAAATATAGATCTCCGTTATATTAAATACTAAATAATACGGACTACTATATTACTTTTATTAGAAAATCTAAATATATAACGAATTTTAATTTTAAACCGAGAGAAGTTCTCTATTTAAAACTTTATATCCGAATTATTAACGTTATTTAATCCTTCTATATAGTATTTTAAAAATAATTTAACTTATTTCTACGCGTTACCTCTTATATAAATAATAATAAAAATCGTTTATTTATTAACTAGTATAGTACTCTCGTTAAATATAAAGAATAACTAAAATTAAATAAATTAATCGTTAAGCTTCTTATACTCTCTATAATATTAATCTAAGCGGTAGACTTTAATACGGTCCCCGTCTTCTATAATATAGTATTTTTTCATACTATTTTAGGTATTTAAAACTAGGGCCCTTTATAATCTTAAAGTATTTATTTTAAAAATATTTAAAATATTAAGGCTCTCCGTTTAATATCTTAATATAATATTAATAAAACCTAGATTAGTCCTCTTAGAGAGGAGTATTAAGGATTAATAAATAATAGGTTCGTATAAATATATAAATATAACTAGATAAATTTAATAAACTTAATTAATAGTTTAATAAATATTTATATTCAGAATTTATAATTAAAAGTTTTAAAGGAAATTGGATACGAAGTTTCTATCTATTAGAAAATATATAATTTATATAGAAGAAGGAAACTACGCTACTTATCTATTTACTCGTTTATTCTTATATCGAGTAAATAAATAATTAAATATTTATTTATTTATTAATCTATATACTACGTCGAGTAGTAAATAGTCTCTTAATTTATTAAATATATTAAATATACTAAGGTCCTAAAAGAACGTTAATTGTAATAATTTAATATAAATAACTAATACTAATAATTAATAAAATAAATTCTCTTGGAAATTCTATATTACGAAGAGGCTAGAGAGGGCGTATATTAGATTTATAATTAAAAAGAAAAATCGAAGAATAAGTTTTTAAAAACTTTAATATAATTAGATTAAAAAAATACTTTTTATTATTATTAAAAGTAGACGTCGTTATTGAACGCGCGAAAATTATAAATATAAAAGTAATTTAGCGAGTTTAAAAGAAAATAAAAAATTAATAAAAATAGAATATTTTTTTAGAATAAAAATAATAGAGATTACTAGTATAAACTAAAATCTAAACGATCAATAAAAAGTATATATCAATTTTTATATTAATATATCTCATTTAAAGCGGATATTATTAATATATATTAAGATTATTAAAAGTAAATATAGGTCGATTATTACTTAGATAAATAAAATTTCGTTAATTAAATAAATAATAATCAACTATAATAAGGATATAAATTAGATTAATAAATAACCGTTAAAGAATATCGATAATTTCTTAGATATTAATAATTATATTCTAAAAATATATTAATAATTAAATTAAAACGAGATTTATAATATTTAAAATAAAAATAAAAAATAAACTAAGGTATATAATATTTAAGTCTTATTTAATTTATAAATAAAATCTAGGGACTACGAGATTATAATTTAAAATATTAGAAATATACTAGTAGGCGATTATAAATATCGCTTTTTACTACTAACGCGTAGGTTTTAAAAAAAGTCGTTTATTTATAAAGTAATTATATTATAATCCCGGTTTATTATTTATAGAAATTATTTCTATCGTTATAATCTAAAACCTAGTTATAGCGACGCTACTAGTTATTAATAAACGAGTTAATATCGTTTTCTATACTAAGATTTTCTTATTCTTTTAATTATATTAATTTTAATATTTTCTTCTCTTTAATAAATAACCGGCGCGTTATTATATAGTCTTTTATAAAATTCTAGATATATTCAATAAGATTTAAATCTAGGTTATTACCCGGCTAGTCTAAAAAATTAACGTAGTATTTAATAAATAGTAGTTTCTATTACTATAACGTATAGTTACTAGCGTCGTTTTATATAAAGTATACTAGCCGATTAGAGTATAATATAGCGAACTAGTAGTACGCCGGTAATAGTAGTAATTCTAGAATATATTTTTAATATTAATACTAGTTAATTCTACCCCGTTTTAAATATCTATAAAGTGAAAAGTTAAAATATCCGGGGTAGGATAAAACCCGGCTATATATAACCCTCTCGCCGAGAAGAATTATAACTCTCTTTATATATACTATCTTTTCCGCCTATTTTTATAATATATTTATAGTTATTAATTAAAGAATAGATACTTTTCTTAATTTTAACTCTTCCGGTTTAACACGGAGTTAGTATAATAATATATAATATAAAAGATATTAATTATTCTATAGAGGATTTGACCTTAATATATTAGAATCCTAGTATTACTTTAGTTCCGATAGGGCTAGCGGTAGGGCTTAGCCCGGCGTTTTAATAAATATTTATAATATTACTTTTATTAAAGTCTACCCCGTAATAAATCGCCTCTTTTAAAAAAAAGAAGTTAATACCCTCGTTAATATACTTATATAGAGTATCGTAAGTAATAACGTAAATAATATTTATATATAGAAGTAAATAAATAAGAAATACGTATTCTAAATTATCGATTAATTACGGGTAAACTTATAGAGTCTTAAAGTTTAATATAGAGCCGTAAAATTTAATATTAAAATCGCGATAACGAGGTAAGGCGATAGGGGGGTATGAAGATAATATAAATAATTAACGATAAAAGTTATAATATTAATAAAATAGGGGCGTATATATATAATATTATAAAAGTATTAATATTAAAGAACTAGGGCCCTAAATATATATTAGAAAAATAAAGTCTTAATATAAATCTAGCTAGTTAAGGAAAGTCGTTTAATAATATTTTTAGAATTAAAACTATTTTAACGCGGAGCTAGTCCCGATTCGATTAAATAATTAAATAATTAATATATTATCCGAAGCTCTTTCCTTTATAAATATACTATTTAATTAAGAAATAATAATAACGAGGGGTATATACCTAAATTTATATAAAGAAATATATAAATAATATACTACTAGAATATTCGGGTTATATAACTCTACGTGCGACTAGGCGAATAATTTAAAATTATTAAAAACTAATTTTATTAGTTTTCGGTATAATATTTTTTTAATATTATTATAATACCCGTACTCTAAATAAAGCTCGATAAATAGATTTAATATAATAATTATTTCTTAATAAAAGTAGGTAAAGGGCGATAATATAAAAAAGAAATATAATTATATTTTTAAAATTATCGACCCTAGAAGAAGAATTTAATTTAGTATCTAGCCTATTATTTATATTCTTTAATAAATTCGTTCGCGAAAATATTCTTTACGTTTATTTAACGGTTTTATATAGATTCTTAGTCTTTTTAAAATAGGAGGTATTCGGTAACATAACCCTTCCCCTTTTTAATAACGCGGTTATTAAAGATATACTCTAGTTCTTATTCTAACTTTAAGTCGTCTCGCTCGGTTTTTATTACTTTAAGATTCGTAGACCGTAGATATTTAAAAGAGTTCTAATTTAAAAATAAATACTACTCTAGTTATATTATTGAAAATATATTATAAATCTTCTAATTTTCTAGAATATTAGGGCGGTATACGAGCCTACCGATATAGTTAAAAATCTTAAATAAACTAGTTATTTATTAACTATATTTACGACTAGTAAATTTATTTACCGGAATATTATAATCTTTATATAAATATAATAAGGCCTAGTTCTCTTTACGGAAATACTAGAGGTAATAAATACGATTATAATATTTTTTATTATATATTTAAATAAAAGTAATTATATCCGAAGTTTAAATATATATTAATTTCTTTAATAAAATATTATTCTCCTAGTTTCCTAAATTTAACGCGTTATTAACGGTAAAACCGAAAGTTATTTTATTTAAAATATAGTTAATAAACTAGGAAAACGTATTATTATATTATATAATTATAAAAAGTAGTATCTCTTTTTAGGTTTTAAGGTTTTATAAAATAACAATCTAGAATCGTAATATAATTTTAATAATCTAATTTATACGCTCGTTTAATTTATCCGTTTATAGATAATAAATAATAAAGAATATTAAATTTACCCTAAATTTATTGAATAGAGCCTTCTATAAAGTATTTATAAATTTACGGTCGCGGTCGGAAAGAATAATTTTCGGAATACCTTAGTTTATTAAATATAAACGATATAATAATATATCTATTTATTACTCTACTTTCTATATTAATTTTCCTAGAATCGCGGTTACCTTTCGGGAAAATTTATATATAATAATTATAATATTATCGAATTCTTCCTACGAAAGGAGTAAGGCTAGGATAAAATCGATAAAAATTATATAAAAAAAAGAGGGCGGTATAAGAATAAATTATAATACTTTATAAAGTTTATATTTAAAAGTACCGAATAATTAATATTATAAATAATATCGTAAATACTCCTCTAGTTTTTTATCTAGTTTATATATATATTAATATTTAATTATTATTTTATAATACTGATATCTTCTTATATATAAATTAGAATATACGATATTAAATAAAGCTTTAATATATAAAGAAGGTATATATAAACACTCTAGTATATATACTCGATTAATAACTAAATTATTAATATATTATATTAAGCCGTTATTCCCCTTCGAAATAGAAAGATCTATAGTGTCCTCGCTAGTTTCTATATTATAATTAAATATATGATTTATTTTGGCTTAAAAGTCGTTATTCTAGTATTTTTAAAATAATTTTTATCTAAACTATACGTTTATTTCTATTAATATATAGATTTTATATATATATATTTAGAGTATTCTTAGCTCGCTTTCTAAAAAGTCCCTAACTACGTCTTTCTATTATAGTCGAGATAGAGTATCTAGTATTATGTATTTAATACTAGGTTTATAACCGATCTTTATATTTTAAAAATACTAAATATAATTTAAAGTTTATACGATACGTAAATTAGTCTTTATTATAGATAAGGTAGTTATATTTATTTATTTAATTATACTAAACGTAGTTTTATAATTAATATAAACGACTATCTTAAAAGTTGATTCGATTATATATTAAATCTTAATAAATATTTATATTATTCCTACTAGTTTTATTTTAGTAGGTTAATAGTATATTTCTATATTTTTAAAGAGTCGGCTAAAGAAAAGAATAAACTAAATTTACTTTTAATCGAGATAAGAGTTTTTTAGTTTTTTTATAATATAATAAATTATAACTCCGTAACCGAATTCCTTATTAGTATTAAAGTCGATAAATAGTTTCTTTTTATTATCGAAATAGTATAAAAAGGAAGGCTTCGAAAGGGTATTTTAAATAACTTTAAATAAACGAGTCTCCTATAGGGAAAGTAATTTAAAACTAGTCTTTTTAGTATATTCTTATTATTAAATACTTATAGAGGGTACTTTATTTAGTAGCGCGGTTTTCTTATTTTATAAAGACTTAACTAGAGTAGTATAATCTTTAATATAATCTCTTAATTAACTAGTTATTCCTAAGTACGTTTTAAATACTACTAGTATTTAAAAGAAAACTAATTATTTAATAATTATAAACTTTTCTTTAGAAATTAATAGCCCGAATAAATTAACTTTTTAACTAAATAGTATAATTAACGGATAATTAATAAACGCCTTCTTAGAGTTAATTAAAATATTAAATTTAACGAATAAAAAAAAATTATATATAGGTATTATATATAATCCTCGAGGGTCTAAGAGAATACTATAATATTATCGATATATACTCGGGCGAATACTTTATAGATATATAGGATCTAGTTTATTTACTATTATATATATATAAACGAGTTCTTAAATTTTATTATTATAATATTAAAAGTCTTTTGGCCGCGGTATAATACGACGGTAAATTTATATTTATCTTTAGGATATACTCGCTATTAATAGAAAAAACTAACCGCGTTAATAACGGTAATTTAACGATAACCCTTTACGACGTTAATTATATTATTCTATAAAGATAAATAGTAGACGTTTATTATAACTATAATTACGCTACGGAATAGGGTAAGGATTACCTTCCCTTCCCTTCCCTTCCCTGGAGGAAGGGGTAGGGAAGGGAAGGGATAGGCCCGGGGCAATTCCCTTCCCTAATCTAGGGAAGGGAAGGGATTCCCTGCTGTTCCCTTCCTCCCTGCTCTCCCTATAGGGCTGCCCCCATATATGGCCTATGTACGGAGTATGCGCGTATGTATGCCCCATTGCTGCCCCTATATATGGCCTATGTATGCGCGCATGTATGCCCCATTGCTGCTCCCATGTGGCCTATGTATGCGCGTATGCATGCCCTAATGCTGCTCCCATGTGGCCCATGTATGCGCCCATGTATGCCCCATTGCTGCTCCCATGTGGCCCATATATGCCCCCATATATGGCCCATGTATGCCCCCATATATGGCCCATGTATGCGCGCATGCATGCCCCATTGCTGCTCCCATGTGGCCCATGT